>ERZ773229.6-NODE-6-length-305420-cov-36.304540_pt1 | contig 305420 bp, 336 predicted proteins | sample MGYA00580992_ERZ773229 | MGnify/ENA primary metagenome ERZ773229 (study PRJEB29015, sample SAMEA2737795) | human gut metagenome | biome: human gut; feature: human-associated habitat; material: faeces | place: China | collected 2012 ... | reverse complement strand
CATTCGGAAACTCAAATCGGCGAGAACAAAGGGCGACTAAAGTCGCTTTGTTCTTAGTCTAAAAATTCAATTTTGTTATTATCTAAAGATTTAATTCTAGCTAAAGAATAAACGTCATATCCCATTTTATCTAAAATTTCTCTGCCAGGTTGGAAAGATTTTTCAATTACTATTCCAATACCAGAAACATTAGCATTAGCTGATTCAATAAGCCTTATTGCACCTTTACCAGCTTCACCGTTTGCTAAAAAATCATCAATTACTAGTATATTATCATTTTCATTAATGTATTTTTTAGATACTGTCAAATTATAAATATTGTTCTTAGTAAAAGATTTTACTTCTGTTTGATAAAAGTTATCATCTAAAATTTTTGAAGTTTGTTTTTTTAATATTACCATAGGAACATTAAGTTCAATTGCTGTCATAAGGGCAGGAGCAATACCGGAACTTTCTATTGTAAATACTTTTGTAATGTTTTTATCTTTAAAATATTTTGCAAATTCTATTCCAATTTCTTTCATAAGTTCTGGGTCAACTTGATGATTTATAAAACTATCAACTTTTAATATTTCGCTACTTAAAGCTTTACCATCTTTTAAGATTCTATCTTTTAATAAATCCATTATTATCACATCCTTTTAATATTATAATAACAAAAAGTAAAAAAGTAAAGAAAAAGTAAGATAAATTGTAATTTGGGTGAGGGGGAATTCTAGGGACTGTCCCTTAAAATCACCAAATCTGGGGATTTTTGGGACTGTCCTGAATTCATCCAGAACTAAACAAATTCCAATTTATCTTACTTCTATATTTGAAAAATTCATTTTATTAATATATAATAACAAAAGAAAGGATGGAGAAAAATGGCAAAAACAATATGGAAGCCGGGAACATTTATATATCCAATACCAGCAGTAATGGTTTCTTGCGGAGACATGGAAAAATCGAATATAATAACGGTTGCATGGACAGGAATATTAAACACAAATCCGGCAATGTGTTACATTTCTGTAAGACCAGAAAGATATTCATATAATATTATAAAAAAAACAGGGGAATTTGTAATAAATTTAACAACTAAAGATTTAGCATATGCAACTGATTGGTGTGGAGTTAAATCTGGAAAAAATTTCGATAAATTTAAAGAAATGAAGCTAACAAAAGAAAAATCAAACTTTGTAAAATGTCCAGCAATAAAAGAAAGCCCAGTATCAGTTGAATGTAGAGTAAAAGAAATAAAAGAACTTCGGAAGTCACACTATGTTTATGGCGGAGGTATTATCAATAAATGCAGATGAAAAGTACATTGATGAAAAAGGGGCTTTTGACATAACAAAATGCGACCTGATTGCTTATGCAAACGGAAAATATTTTGAACTTGGGAAGCAAGTTGGAAAATTTGGGTATTCAGTGCAGAAAAAGAAACAATTAAAAAAATATCAAAGATAAAACTTTGATATTTTTTTTGAACCTTTTTGTAAAATTAGACATCTAATATATGGAAACAGTAATTATTTATTAATATTCTTAATAAGCTCTAACATTTCGAGCAATTTATCAATATTAATATTTTCCTTTTGAATGAAATTACATAACTTTTGATTTTTAGAGATATCTGTGCCTGCAAAATCACTAGAAAATCCTAAAAAATCATTTGGAGTAATACGATACAGCTTAGACAACTGTATAATAACTTCAATGGGGACTTTACTGTTTCCAGTTTCATAATGTCCATAGGTTGAGCGAGGAATTTTAAGAAATTTTGCGACTTCTTGCTGTGAAAAATCATGATCCTCTCGAAAATCTTTTATTATCTCGTTAACTTTTTTCATAAACTTCACCAATATAATTTTAACCAAAAATTGAGATAAAATTATTTATATGCTCAAAAAAAGATTTTTTTATATTGACACGCTCAAAATATTAGCATAAAATGTAAAAAAGAACCAACAAATGAGAGAAAAAAGAGAACTTTAGGACAAAACTAAAAAGGAGGAAACAAAAGAAAGATGGATGAGAAAAAACTAGAAAAGCAAGGAGAAGCTGGAGCTGAAAAAAGTGCAAAAAAAGAAACAATTGGAATAAAATTACCATGGTGGATAGGATATACATTATTAATAATTATAATTGTTTCAGCGTTTTTTTTAATTTATAAAGTATTTACAAAATATAAAACAATAGAAACAATAGCAAAAATAGATGATTCTGTATTTACAATAAATCTAGACAAAGATACAATTGAGGCGGGAGAGACAATAAAAATAGAAACAACAAAGTATAAAGAAAATGTTACATTAGTATCATCTAATCCAGAAATAATAAAAACAGAAGGAGATACAATTATAGGAGTTGCAGAAGGAGAAGCAACTATTTATGCAAGTTACAATGAGGAAAAAAGCAATGAATTAACATTAAAATGCATAGTTAATCTAAATGAAATTGTTTTAGATAAAAGCGAATTGGAAATAGTAATAGGTGGAGAACAAAAAATAATTGCTACTTTGGTTCCAGAAAATTCAACTTATAAAGAGTTGAATTGGCAATCCTCAGACAATAGTATAGCAACAGTGGAGGATGGGTTAGTAAAAGGATGCAAAAAAGGAAGAGCAACAATAACAGTAACAGAGATTAATACAAAAAAAGAGGCTAAATGCAACGTAACTGTAAAACCAATTGAAGTAGAAAGTATTAGTTTAGATGAAAAAGACGTAAAATTAGGTGTTGGACAAAATTATATTCTAAAAGAAACTATAAAACCAAGTAATGCAACAAACAAAGATATAATATGGTCAAGTTCAAATACAGCGGTTGTCTCAGTACAAGACGGAAAAATAAAAGCAGTTGGGGTAGGAGAGGCTAGTGTAAAAATTACTGCAAGTAATGGAAAAATAGCAACATGCAAATTTCATGTTACACAAAATGCACCAGCGAATAAAAAGAGATATGTTATAAATTCTTTTAATGTAAGAACAGGACCAGGAACAAATTATACATTATTAGCTACTACAAAAAGAAATGAAGAAATTGAAATACTAGATGAAACAAATAGCTATGCAAAAATAAGATTAAGCAATGGAACAGTAGGATATACAGTTCTAAAATCATATTCTTCTTCAAGAATGTATTATATTGAAGGGGTGCCATTTATAAATCAATTTAGTTTAGGATATCCGACAGGATGTGAAGCTGTTGCTGCAACAATGGCTGCAAGATATTCTGGATACAATGTAAGTTCTGCAACAATTATTGCAAACACTCCAACAGATACGAAAGGAAAAAGAAAAGAAACAAAAACAAAAGAAATAAAGACAGAAGTATTAAATGAAGAAACGGGAGAAATGGAAACAAAAATTACTACAACAGAAGAAACAGTATGGGTAGGAGAAAATCCATTTAAGTATTTTGTGGGACACCCAACAAAGGGAAAATCAACAGGATCATATGGTTGCTTTGCAGGTCCAATTGTAACTGCGCTTAGAAATTCTGGCGTTTCATGTACAGACATTTCTGGCTCATCAATAGATACAATCTTCGGCTATATAGAAAAAGGAAAACCAGTAATAATATGGTGCAGAGCTAGAGGTGCTGATTTAACTCAAGGGGTAACGTGGCAATATCCGGATGGAAGTGGAGAATTTACAGAACTTGATGGGGAACATTGTGCAGTGCTAATCGGGTATGATGGAGACTATGTATATTTAAATGATCCAGCAGTAGGAAAAGGAGTAAAACAACCTAAAAGCAAATTTATAAGTAATTGGAAAAAATTATATAGCCAAGCAATAATAATCAATTAAAAATTAGCAAAATAAAAAAAGTAAAAGTAATTACAAAAAAAATCGGTAAAAACGTTGACAAATCTAATGAAATATGATAAATTATATAAGCTATGTTTCTAAATGGGAGCATAGCTTAAAAAACGCATCGTTAAAAACCCGCAGAACAAAGTTGGAGGTGGAGCTAAAATGGCTGCAAAAGGACCAAGAGAAAATATAACATTAGAATGTACAGAATGTAAAAGAAGAAATTACACAACAAGTAAAAATAAAAGAAACAATACAGATAGACTAGAAGTTGCTAAATATTGCAAATATTGCAAAAAAAGAACAACACATAAAGAAACAAAATAAAGAGTGTAAGCATTAATTTATAAAATAATGCGTCCCCTTACAAAATAGGAGGAATAAAATGGCTAAGGAAACAAAATCAAATAAAGATTTAAAAAATAAAAAACATTTTTTTAAAGACTTTAAAGCTGAACTAAAAAAAGTTATTTGGCCTACACCAAAGCAAGTTGTTAATAATACAATAGCAGTTGTAGTTATTGTGTTAATTACAGCCGCAATTGTTTTTGTATTAGATGTAGTGTTTGATTTAATTAATGAAAAAGGTATTAACAAGTTAAAATCAAATGTTAAACAAAAAGTAGTTATTGAAAACAATATAGAAACAAACACAGATCAAAATAATGTAGAAACAAATAGTGCAGAAGGTGAAGCAGAAAGCCAAGAAAATTCTGTAACGGAAATAGGAGGCTAAGATAAATGTCTCAGATAAAAGAAAATTTAGAACCAAGATGGTATGTTGTACATACATATTCTGGGTATGAAAACAAAGTAAAAACAGATTTAGAAAAAACAATAAAAAATAGGGAACTTGAAGATTACTTTTTTGATATAGTTGTTCCAATGGAAGAACAAATAGAAATTAAGGATGGAAAAAGAAAAGCAAACCTTAAGAAAGTATTTCCTGGATATGTTTTAGTAAAAATGATAGTAACAGAAGAATCATGGTACATAGTTAGAAATACAAGAGGTGTAACAGGATTCGTTGGTTCAGGAACAGATCCAATTCCATTGACTAATGAAGAAATTAGAAATATGGGATTTGAAACTACTATTATAAATGTAGATTATGAGGTTAACGATTCTGTAAAAGTAGTAAATGGACCTTTATCAGGATTTATAGGAACAGTTCAAGAAATAAACAAAGAAAAGAATAAAGTAAAAGTAATGGTTTCAATGTTTGGAAGAGAAACTCCAGTAGAATTAGAGTTCTCACAAGTAGAAAAAGTATAGGAGGAAAATAAAATGGCAGAAAAAGAAATTACAAATGTCGTTAAATTGCAAATAGAAGCTGGAAAAGCAACACCAGCACCACCAGTAGGACCAGCATTAGGTTCAACAGGTATTAATATCATGCAATTCACAAAAGAATTCAATGAAAAAACAGCAAACCAACCAGGTATGATAATACCAGTTGTAATAACTGTATACCAAGATAAATCATTTACATTTATTACAAAGGTACCACCAGTTGCAGTTTTAATAAAAAAAGCATTAAAAATAGAAAAGGGTTCAGGAAAACCAAATAAAGATAAAGTTGCTACAATAACAAAAGCACAAGTAGAAGAAATTGCAAAAACAAAAATGGAAGACTTAAATGCAGCTTCTTTAGAAACAGCAATGAGTATGGTTATGGGTACTGCTAGGTCTATGGGCGTAGTAGTAGCTGAATAAATGAAAAGCAGCATCTTGCGTTGTCAAGCTGCTTAAAAATTTTTTCAACATACAGCGTATAGTTTCAAAAATTTTTAATTGCTTTCCTAGCAATATACTACTTTTGATTTATTCGATGTAAAAGAAAAAATAAAAAACAGGTATCAAAAAAATGATATAAATTTAATTGGGAGGATGAAAATCCGGTAATACCAAAGGAGGAAATAAAATGAAAAAAGGAAAAAGATATCAAGAGTGTGAAAAACTTATTGATAACACAAAAAATTATAATGCAAAAGAAGCATTAGAAGCATTTGAGAAAATGCCAAAACCAAAATTTGACGAAACAGTTGAATTACACGTAAAATTAGGTGTAGATGGAAAACAAGCTGATCAACAAGTTAGAGGAACAGTTGTACTTCCAAATGGTACAGGTAAAACTCAAAGAGTTTTAGTTTTCGCAAAAGGTGATAAAGCAAAAGAAGCAGAAGCAGCAGGAGCTGACTTTGTAGGAGCTGAAGAACTAGTTCCAAAAATTCAAAATGAAAATTGGTTTGATTATGACGTTATAGTTGCAACACCAGACATGATGGGTGTTATAGGAAGATTAGGTAAAATATTAGGACCTAAAGGATTAATGCCAAACCCAAAATCAGGAACAGTAACTATGGATGTAACAAAAGCAATAAATGAAATTAAATCTGGTAAAGTAGAATATAGATTAGATAAATCAAACATTATTCACTTAGGATTTGGTAAAATTTCATTTGGAAGCGAAAAATTATTAGAAAACTATGAAACAATAATGGAAGCAATCCAAAAAGCAAAACCAGCAGCAGCAAAAGGACAATATATTAAAAGTATTGCAATAAGCACAACAATGGGACCAAGCATATATGTAGGATAGGATGATTATTGATTCAACACATAAAATTTTGACCAGAGACAGTAGGCAAAAGTAAGCCCTACCGAGGTAAAATAAGAGTATATAAAACTCTGTTAATGCCTCGAGTAGGTATTTAACAGAGTTTTTAATTTTTAAAATATATAATAAAAATAATTTGGGAGGTGAATCAATTGGCTAGCGAAAAAATTATAGAGCAAAAGAAAAAAGAGGTATCTGAATTAGCTGCAAAAATAAATGAAGCTAAGGTAGTTCTTTTAACAGATTACAGAGGTATTAGCGTTGCAGACGTAACAGATTTAAGAACAAAATTAAGAGAAAAAGACGTTGAATACAAAGTTATAAAAAACAACATAACAAGAAGGGCATTAGAAGAATGCAAAATAGAAGGTCTAGAAGAACTTTTAGAAGGACCAACAGCAATTGTTATGGGAAAAGGTGATTATCTAGATGCATGTAAAACAATATATGAATATGCAAAAGATAATGATTTCTATAAAATAAAAGGTGGAATAATTGATGGAAAAGTTATGACAGCAGAAGAAATAATAACACTTGCAAAATTACCATCAAAAGAAACATTACTATCAATGCTTGCTGGTGCATTACTTGGAACTATATCAAAATTTGCAGTTGCACTTGATCAAGTTAGAATTCAAAAAGAAGCAAACGCTTAGTAAAAATCAAATATCAGGGTGGTGACCAACCACTAAAATAAAAAGGAGAAAAAGCATAAAACTAGCTTTGACCCTTACAAAATAGGAGGAAATAAAATGAATAAAGAAGAAATGATTGAAGAAATCAAAAAAATGACAGTAGTAGAATTAGCTGACTTAGTAAAAGCTATAGAAGAAGAATTTGGAGTATCTGCAGTAGCAGCAGCTGCACCAGCAGCAGGAGCTGTTGCAGGAGCAGCAGAAGAAAAAACATCTTTTGATGTTGTATTAAAAGAAGCTGGAGCAAACAAAATACCAGTAATTAAAGTTGTAAGAGATGCAACAGGATTAGGATTAAAAGAAGCTAAAGATTTAGTAGACGGAGCACCTAAAACAATAAAAGAAGGAGTTTCTAAAGACGAAGCTGAAGAATTAAAAGCTAAATTTGAAGAAGCTGGAGCAACAGTTGAATTAGCTTAGTTTTATAACTAATAAAGAAAAGATTGCAATTTATATTGCAGTCTTTTTTTCATTTTTCCTAATTGCATTATAAAGTTTTATATAATATAATTAATTTCAGGAGGCATATTATGGAACAACAATATATCGGAATAATTACAGCAACAATCGAAGAATTTGAAGCTATAAAAAATATAATGAATCAAATTGAAGAAATAAAGCATTATGACTTGATTTTCTACAAAGGAAAGATAAATTCTAAAAATATAGTATTAGTTAAATGTGGAGTAGGAAAAGTAAATGCAGCAAGAACTACACAAATATTAACTGACAAATTTAATGTAAAGAGTATAATTAATGTAGGATCAGCAGGGGGATTAAATAATAATTTAGAAATAGGTGACATTGTTATAGGAAAAGAACTTGTTCAACATGATTTTGATATTACTCCATTTGGACACGAAAAAGGATATATAACAGATACAGGCAGATTTTTTAAATGTGACGAGAAACTAATAAATACATTTAAAAATGTAAAAATTCAAGGCATAAAAGTTATAACAGGAATCATTGCATCAGGAGATATATTTTGTACAGATGCACACATGAAAGAAAAAATAAAAGAAAAGTTTAATGCTGATTGTTGTGAAATGGAAGGAGCAGCAATTGCACAAGTATGCTATTTAAATAGAGTCCCATTCTTGGTTATAAGATCTATTTCAGATGTGCCAAATGGAAAAAATCATATTGATTTTGATAAGTTTATAAAATTAGCTTCAAAAAATTGTGCACAAATTATTCAAAAAATATGTTGACAAAAAATGGAAATTAATGTAATATATAAATAAATTTAGTTCATAAATATCTATTTGAATTTCAATTCTTATGAAATTCAAATAGATAAATAACTTACAACAGGTGTTTTTACAAAATCTTAAAAAATTCCAAAGAGGTAAAATATGTTATCAATAGTAAAAAGTATGTCATTGTTAGGGTTAGATGGCTGTCTTATTTATGTGCAAGTAGATGTTTCTATGGGAATTCCAGGATGGGACATTGTAGGACTTCCAGACACAAGCGTAAAAGAAGCAAAGGAGAGAGTTAGAACAGCAATAAAGAATTCTGGTTATGAGTTACAAAGCAGAAAAATAATTGTAAATTTAGCACCAGCAGATACGAAAAAAGAGGGATCCGCATTTGATTTACCAATTGCAATAGGAATATTACTGTGTACAGGGGTAATTGGGCAGATTTCGGAAGATATAGCATTTATTGGAGAATTATCATTAGATGGAAAAATAAATAAAGTAAATGGAATACTTCCAATGTGTATTGAGGCCAAAAAATTGGGAATAAAACAAGTAATACTACCTAAAGAAAATGCGCAAGAGGCAGCTGTTGTAGATGAGTTAGATATTTACGGAGCCAATACATTAGGAGAAGTAGTGGACTTTTTAAATGGAAATTCGAAAATAGAAAAAAGTAATGTTGATATAGAAAAGTTATTTAAAACAAATAATAAAAGCATGTTTGATTTTAATGAAGTAAAAGGACAAGAAAATATAAAAAGAGCGTTGGAAATTGCAGCAGCAGGACGGACACAACTGTTTGTTAATAGGAAGTCCAGGCTCACGGGAAGACAATGATGGCAAGAAGAATTCCGTCAATATTGCCAGACCTAACATTTGAAGAAGCTTTAGAAACTACAAAAATACATAGTATAGCTGGAGTACTAGATAAAAAAACTCCTATAATTACAATAAGACCATTTAGAAGTCCACACCACACAATTTCAAGCACTTCTATGGTACGGAGGAGGTAAAATTCCAAAGCCTGGAGAAATTAGTTTAGCACATAATGGAGTTCTATTTTTAGATGAACTACCAGAGTTTAATAAAAACACATTAGAAGTATTAAGAGGACCATTAGAAGATGGAATAATAAGTATTAGTAGAGTAAATGCATCACTTACATATCCATGTAATTTTATGTTTGTGGCATCAATGAATCCATGCCCGTGTGGATTCTATGGGTCAAAAGAAAAAGAGTGTACATGTTCTCCACAAGCAATACAAAGATATATGGGAAAGATAAGTGGACCTCTTTTGGACAGAATAGACATACAAATAGAAGTTACAGCAGTAAAGTATCAAAAACTAGAAGCAGAAGATGAAACAGAAAATTCTAACAAAATAAAAGAAAGAGTGAATAAAGCAAGAAAAGTTCAACAAGAAAGATACAAAGAGAATGGGATATATTCAAATGCAGAGCTTACACCTAAGTTACTAAGCAAGTATTGTAAATTAGATAAAGAATCAAAAGCTATAATGCAGAATGCATTTGAAAAGCTGGGATTAAGCGCAAGAGCACATGGCAGAATTTTAAAAGTAGCAAGAACTATTGCAGATTTAGATGAAGAAGAAAATATAAAAGTGAAGCATATTGCAGAAGCAATACAATATAGGAGTCTAGATAAAAAGTACTGGAATAACTAGGAGATAGATGAAAAAGATAGAATTAATAAAAAATATAGATAAAGAATTTCCACAAAATTTGTTAAATATAGAAAAAAGTCCTAAAGAATTATACATAATGGGAAATAAGAAGTTACTAAACAAAAAATCACTAGCTATTGTTGGAACAAGAAATTGTACACCATATGGAGCAGAGTGTGCAGAAAAATTTGCAACAGATATTTCAAAAAAGAATATATGTATAATAAGCGGAATGGCACTAGGGATAGACACTTTTGCACACAATGGAGCGTTAAAAGAAAAAGGAAATACTATAGCAGTATTAGGATGTGGATTTGATTATATATATCCAGAAGAAAATATAGATTTATTTAATAAAATAGTAGAAAATGGAGGATTAGTTGTCTCAGAATATCCGCCAAAAACAAAAGCAGTTTTATCAAAATTTCCATATAGAAATAGAATAATAAGTGGATTATCTATGGGAACATTGGTTGTAGAAGCAACGAGAAACAGAAGCGGAAGTTTGGTTACTGCAAGATATGCAAAAGAACAGAATAAAAAAATTTTTAGTATACCGGGAAATATTAACTTAAAAACAAGTGGAGGAACAAATGATTTAATAAAAGAAGGTGCAAAATTAGTTACTTGCGCAAATGACATATTAACAGAATTTAAAATAATTGTGGAAAACACACCAGAAAAAAATGAAAAAAGTGTAGAACCTGAATTTTTAGAAATATATAATCAAATAACATATATGCCAATAAATATAAATGTAATTGCAAAAAAATGCAAACTAGATATAGCAAATGTATCACAAAAGTTATTATTAATGGAATTGAGAGGTTATGTTAAAAGCATGCCAGGAAATGAATATGTGAGGGTATAAAATGTATGTAAGTCATGAGTTAGGAAGAATAGGAGAAAATATTATAGCAGATTATATAACAAAGTTAGGATATAAAGTAGTAGAAAGAAATTTTGAATGTAATCAAGGAGAAATTGATATAATTGCCAAAGACAAGGAAGAACTAGTTTTTATAGAAGTAAAAACCAGAACAGATATTTCTTACGGAGAAGCAAGTGAGGCTGTTACAAATACTAAAAAAAGACATTTAATTAATTCGATTAAATATTATATTTACAAACAAAAATTGGAGAATCAGCCTATAAGAATAGATGTAGCAGAAGTGTATATAAACAAAGGAAAGGTAAAAGTAAACTATATAAAACAAGCGATTTATTAAAATTTCTTTCCTTGACAAAGCTTATAAATAAATATATAATAAGCAAGAATAATGTGGAGAAAGAGGTTTTTCTGATGAAAAATTTGAAAAGAATTTCTATTATAATTTTATTAATGTTATCAATACTAACAATTAATTCGCTTGCAACAACAGGAACTGTAAATGCACCAAATGGTCTAATTTTAAGAAAAGAAGCAGCAAAATCGGGCGAAATAATAATGACAATAAGTGATAAAAGCCAAGTAGAAATAATAGAAAAATCAGGAGAATGGTATAAAGTAAAATATGGTAACTATGAAGGTTATTTATTTGCAGAATATGTTGAAGCAAAGGAAGAACCAAAACAAGAAGAACCAGAACAAACAGTAGCGGAAGAACCAAAAGAAGAACAACCAACAGAACAAACTCCGGCACAAGAAGAAGTAAAACAAAATGAAGAAACACAAGAACAAACAAGTGAATTTCCAAAACAAGTACAAATACAATCAAATATAAAAGTATATATATTACCATCAATAACAGCTAGTGTAACAAATAATATAGAATCAGGAAAAACAGTAACAATAAATAAAGAATTAAATGATTGGGTAAATATAACATTTGAAAACAAAAGTGGATGGGTAAGAAAATCATTAGTAGAAAATGCTGTTGTAGCAGAACAACAAGAAGAGCCAAAACAAGAAGAACCTGCACAATCAGAGGAACCAAAACAAAATGAGGTAACATTTGAGGCTAAAAAAGGTTATATAAATGCAGATATGTCTGTAAATGTAAGAGAAACAGCAAGTACATCAGCTACAGTAATTATTACATTAAATCCTAATACAGAAGTTAAAGTAGTAGGAGAGGAAAATGACTTTTATAAAATAGAATACAAAGAATATAAAGGCTATGTAGCAAAACGATTAATATCAGATAGTCAAGTACAAGTAACAAGCAGAAGCAGTGCATCAAGAATAACAAATGAACAAGAAAAATCTCAAGCAAGTGAACAAAAGGACGTAAGCCAAGCATCAAGTACAGCAGTAAGCCAAACAGCAGGGGATAAAATAGCAAGTTATGCAAAAAAATATGTAGGTTATAATTATGCATCAGGTGGCACAACACCAAGTAATGGGTTTGACTGTTCAGGGTTTGTATATTATGTGTATAATGAATGTGGATATTCACTAAGTAGATTATGTTCTATACAAGCAAAAACGGGTACGGAAGTTTCAAAAAGTAATTTAATACCAGGTGATTTGGTATTCTTTAATAATGGATCGAATGGAAGTATTGGCCATGTGGCAATATATGTAGGAAATGGAATAATTGTACACGCAGCAAATACAAGAAGAGGAGTAACAACAGATACTATAAACAGCGGATATTATAATACATATTATTATACAGCAAGAAGAGCATTTTAAAAAACAGGGGGAAATACTTTGAGGTGATAATATAGAAATACTAATAATTACTGTTCGGGTATATTATAGGAATAATTTATGGGCTATGTTTTAATAAAAGCATAGCTCTATTTTTTGTCTGTATTCCACTTTTAATATATGCATATAAAAAACAAAAGAATAAAAACGTATTTAGGTATTTAAGAATTTTTATAACAAAGAATTTAGTAATAGCTTTTATGTTAGTAGCTTTAATTGGAAATACACAAGTCTTGTATCTTAAAAATAAATACTTAGAAATATATAAAGATGACAAAAGCATCATAAGTGCTACGGCAGTGGTTATAAAAGGACCAAGTGAAGGAGAATATAATTATAAATATACTGTAAAAGCAAGAACAGGGAAATATAAAAATAAAAAATTCATAGTTTATATTAATAAAAAGAATAAGAAACTTTTAGAATATGGAGATTTAATTGAAATAAAAGGTGAATACTCTGCACCAGAAGTTGCACGAAACTATAAAGGATTTGATTATAGTCAATATTTAAAAACATTAAATATATATGGAACAATAAAAGTAGAAGAGTCAAAAATAATAAATAAAAATCAATTATCACCCATTTTAATAAGCATAAATAGTATTAAAGAAAAAATGATAGATAACGCAAATAGAAATATGCCTAAAAGGACAGCAAATCTCCTCTTAGGCATTTTAATAGGTGAAAGGGATAACATACAAGAAGATATAATAGAAAGCTTTAGAACGGCAAATTTGTCCCATATACTAGCTGTATCTGGAGCACATACTTCATATATTATTTTAGGAATAACATATCTAATTTCAAAAAGCAAAACGCCAAAAAGAATAGGCTATATTATTACAATAATAAATTTACTAATATTTATAATAATTACAGGTGCCAGCTACTCAGTTGTAAGAGCATGTATAATGGCAATTGTAGTAATAGGCGCAAAGATATGTTATAGAAAAGAAAATTTTTTTACAAGCATATGTATTTCACTAATTATAATTTTAATTCAAAACCCATTTGCAATAAATGATATAGGATTAAAACTTTCATTCATGGGAACAGCCGGAATAGTTATATTCAATAAAAGTATTACAAATTTTTTTATAAAGTTAAAAATAAAACAAAAAATAGCAGAGGCATTAAGTGTTACTTTTTCTGCACAACTTATGATTATGCCAATAACAATATTAAATTTTAATACTATTTCATTAACATTTTTTATATCTAATATATTAGCAAGTCCGCTTTTAGGAATAATAATAATTTTTGGATTCATATCAATATTTATATCTTCAATTTTGAATCCCATATCAAAAATTTTATTTTTAATATTACACATATTTTTAGAATTGTTAATATTAGTCTCAAAAGTTACAGAAAAAATACCAGGTTCATCAATATTAGTAAAAACTCCAAATATATTATTTGCAATAGTATATTACATTTTAATTTTATTCTTTAATTATTTTTTTGTTATAAAACAAAATCCTACAAGAAGATTCCACAAAAAAATAATAAAAATAATTACAATTAAAAACATAAAAAATGCTTTTAAAGTAATTGCAGTAGTTTTTCTAATTATGCTGTTATTGACAAGAATAGTTAGAATAATAAATCCAACATTAAAAATTTATTTTATTGATGTTGGGCAAGGTGATAGTACTTTGATAGTTACACCTAAAAATAAAAAAATACTAATAGATGGAGGAGAAGGAAAAACAAACGTACTTTTTCAATACTTATTGGATAGAAGAATAAATAAAATAGACTACATTATAATTTCTCATTTTGACAGTGATCATTGCAATGGGTTAATAGAAATAATAGAAAAGATGAGAGTAGAAAATATAGTGATGTCAAAACAATCAAAAGAAAGCGAAGAATATAAAAAAATTTTAGAAATCATAAAGCAGAAAAACATAAAGGTAAGTAGTGTAAAAGCAGAAGACAAAATAATTATAGAAAAAAATTTATATATAAAGATATTAAATCCTGCAGAGAAATTTGAGTTCCAAGACTTAAACAATAATGCAATTGTTGCAAAATTGGTATACAAAAATTTCAGCATGTTATTTACAGGAGATATAGAGAAGGCAGAAGAAAACTTGGCAAAGAAATACAAGAATGAATTAAAAAGCACAATATTAAAAGTTGCACATCATGGCTCAAAAACTTCTACAAGTGAGGAATTTTTAAAATATGTAGAACCACAAATTGCATTAATAGGAGTAGGAGAGAACAATAAATTTGGACATCCAAATCAGATTACAATAGAGAAGTTAAAAAATATACGGAGCCAAAATATATAGAACAGACCAAATGGGGGAAATAGAAATAAAAGTTAATAAAGGAATAATAATAAAAACTAAAATTGCAACTAATTATTAGTTGCAAAAGGTAAATAAAAGGGAAAACAGCCAGATAAGCCATATAAGGGCAGTTTTAATGTAAGAGTAGGTTCAGAGCTTCATAAAAAAACAGTTATGATGGCAAGAATAAGTAATATGTCATTAAATCAATTCGTTGAAAATGCAATAAAAGAAAAAGTTGCACTTTGCGAAAAAAGGTAATAGTATATTTTTACAAATTTAGCAAATACTAAAAACGGTGATGAATCATGAAAAAATATACAGTAATCATGGTAGTAGCATTAATTTTGGGCTTTTTAGTAGGGGTATATTTGTATAAAATAAACTATAAAAAAAACAACAATGAAGAGATGAAAATTGCACAAAAAGTAGAGGACGAGTGTACAGACTTTGCAGAATTAGAGGCTAATGGAGCTCTTACAACAATAGTAACAAATGGGCAAGAAGAAAAAACATCTCCCAATTGTTTGCTAACATTAAAAATATATTATAAAACATGTGGACATCTAATAGAAAAATCTAAGAATATAGAACAAAGTTTAGTGAATTTAACAGAGGAAGAACTTAGAAAACAACTGCCAGAATGGAAAATACAAAAATTTACTCCAGAGCAAATTGTTTTATATAAAGAATTAAATGAGTTTTGTAATGAACATTACAAGTTAAAAATCGAAAATGGTTATGTTAGAATATATGAAGTAGATGAACAAAAAAATGAAAAGCTTTTAAAAAGCACAGATATATCTAGTGAGTATTTAACAACAGAAGATTTAGAAAAATTAAAAAATGGAATAGAGATATATACAAAAAAAGAGTTAAATAAAACAATAGAGGATTTTGAATAATCCTCTATTTTCCTTTTATAGCTTTTTTTAAATAATCTTGAATATAGAATGCTCTAACATACATTATAAAAGAGAACAATGTAGTAAATACTGCTAAATAATATATGTATGTATCAAAGTGCGGAAGAGTTGGAAGGCTATATTCTGGGTGGCCAACTAAGCTAGAATTCCAATACAAAATAAACAATGAACATACAATTGCTACATAAAATAGAACAGTAGCAAGCTTTCCATACCACTTACTAGATACAACGAGCTCTTTTCCATAAAGGAAAGATGCACCGGCAATCATAAGAACCTCTTTTAACAAAACTACAATCATAATCCAAAAAGGAATAATTTCTTTTATAGAAAGAACTACAAGAATTGTAAGTTGAGTAGCTTTATCAGCAAAAGGATCCATAAGCTTACCAAAATCAGATATTAAATTAAAACGTCTTGCAATATAACCATCCAAAATATCTGTTATACCAGAAATAGTAAGAACTACAATTGCTGCAATATAATTATTGTTAAGAGCAAATAATACAATTACTGGTATTAACAAAAATCGGATAATGGTTAAAATATTTGGCAAATGTTTAAACATAATATTTCCTCACTTATTGTATATTAAAAACCAATTTTTCTCCATCAAAATTTACAAAAATTGTTTGGCCAGCTTCAACCTCTTGACGTAATATTAAATCTGAAATTTCGTCCTCTATGTATCTTTGGATGGCACGTCTTAAAGGTCTAGCACCATATTTTAAATCAGTTCCTTTTTCCAACACAAAATTCTTAGCTTCATTAGAAACCTCTAATTTTATATCTTTGTTTTCCAAAGCTTTAGCTGTTGATTTTAGTAGTAAATCTACTATTTGTAAAAGTTGTTCTTTTGTTAGACTATCGAAAACAACAATCTCATCAACTCTGTTTAAGAATTCGGGTCTAAATACATCTTTTAATGCACTTTCTATTTTGCCTTTATCAACAGTTTGCTTACCAAAACCTATTGAATTATTATTTAAGTTAGAACCTGCATTAGAAGTCATTATAATTATAGTATTTTCAAAACTAACTGTATTTCCTTGGCTATCTGTAAGTTTACCATCATCTAAAACTTGAAGTAAAATATTAAATACATCTGGATGAGCCTTTTCTATTTCATCTAAAAGAATTATAGAATAAGGTTTTCTTCTAACTTTTTCTGTTAATTGACCAGCTTCATCATATCCAACATAACCTGGAGGAGAGCCAATCAACTTAGCAGTAGAATGACTTTCCATATATTCAGACATATCTATTCTAATAATTGAATCTTCATTTCCAAACATTTCATAAGCTAAGGATTTAGCAAGCTCTGTTTTACCAACACCAGTAGGACCAACAAATATAAATGAAGGTGGCCTTTTTGAGCTTTGAAGCCCAGCACGGTTTCTTCTAATAGCACGAGAAACAGCTTGTACAGCAGCATCTTGACCAATAATGTGCTTATGAAGAGTAGATTCTAAGTTAAGAAGCTTCTCTGTTTCTGCTTCTGTAATCTTTTTTACAGGAATTTTTGTAGCATGTTCTATAACTTCTGCAACATCATTTACTGTAAGTTTTGTTAAAACTAATTTTTTATTAAGTTCATCAATTCTTGCTAAGATGTTACATTCTGCTGTTTTTAAATCAGCAGCTTTTTGATAATCTTCAATCGAGTCAGACTCTACAGCTTCTTCTTTTTCTTCTTGAATCTTTGCTAATTGAGATTTTAATATTTCAAGCTCATATAATTCTTTATTATCCAAATTTATTTTAGAGCAAGCTTCATCTAAAATATCTATAGCTTTATCTGGTAAAAATCTATCATGAATATATTTTTCAGACATTTTTACAGTTTTTTCTATAACATCATTAGAGATTTGAACCTTGTGGAAATCTTCATAATACTTTTTAATTCCCTTTAAAATTTCAATAGTATCATCAATAGAAGGTTCTTCTACTAGCACTGGTTGAAATCTTCTTTCCAAAGCGGAATCTTTTTCTATGTATTTTTTGTATTCCTTTAAAGTAGTAGTTCCTATTAATTGAATTTCCCCATTAGAAAGAGAAGGCTTTAAAATATTTGCAGCATTCATAGAATGCTCTGCGTCACCAGCACCAATAATATTATGAATTTCATCAATAACTAAAATAATATTTCCAGCCTGTTTACATTCATCTATTAAAGCTTTCATTCTTCCTTCAAATTGACCTCTAAATTGAGTACCGGCAATTACTGCAGTCATATCTAAAAGATAAACTTCTTTATTTAAAAGCTTTGCAGGAACTTTTTTTTCTGCTATTTTAATTGCTAAACCTTGTGCAATAGCTGTTTTACCAACACCAGGTTCACCAATTAAACATGGATTATTTTTAGAACGTCTATTTAAAATTTGAATAACTCTTTCAATTTCTTTATCACGGCCAATTACAATATCTAACTCATTTTTTCTAGCTTTATTAGTTAAGTTAGTACCATAAATATCTAAAAAGCTTTTTTTCTTTTCTTTAGGTCTTTTTTCTGTTTTTACTTTTCTTTTACCAGAAGAGTCACTTTCTGTTTCTTTACCAGTAGACGAATTGTCCCCAAACATATTAGAAAAGATAGAGCCTAAAGGAATTCCACCATCTTCACTCATGTTTTCCGGATTTATATTCTCTATATCAATATTTTGAGCGATATCTCCAAAAAGATTCTCAAATTGTTTTGACATGTCATTTAATTCATCTTCTGATAAATTTGCTTGTTTTGCAAGGACTTCTAAGGGATTAATTCCTTTTTCCTTTGCACAATTATAACAAAGCCCTTCCATAGAGCTCTTATCACCATCTATTTTTTTTGTAAAAATCACAGCCATATTTTTATGGCAGTTTGAACATAACATATCTATATCACCTGTCTAAAATCAATATAAATAATAATACATTAAAAACGAGCAATAGTCAAGCGTACCTTGACTTTATAGGCAAAAAGTGGTAATATTGCAAGGTATAATAGGAGGAGTTTTTAGTGGAAAAATTATTAGACATTTTATTAGATACTTTGCTAGATGCAATAAAATTATTACCTTTTTTATTAATAGCATATTTAATAATGGAATGGTTAGAACACAAAACTACAAATAAAACAAAACAAGCAATAAAAAAATCTGGTAAATTTGGACCATTAATAGGAGGAATTTTAGGTGCGTTTCCACAATGTGGATTCTCTGTAACAGCAACAAATCTTTATGCAGGAAGAGTAATAACATTACGGAACACTGTTTGCTGTATACCTATCAACATCAGATGAAATGTTACCAATTCTATTATCAGAAGGTGTAAATGGAGTTTTAATATTAAAAATTTTGGGAATAAAAATACTAATAGGAATTTTAGCAGGATTTTTGATAGATCTAATATTAAGAAAAAATCACAAAGAAGAAAAAGAAGAAAATATAGAAGATTTGTGCGAACACGAGCATTGCCATTGCGAAGAGGGAATATGGAAATCAGCAATAAAACATACAGTAAATGTACTTATATTTATTTTAATTATATCTCTAATACTAAATATAATAATTAAAATAATAGGAGAAGATACATTAGGTGGATTAATTTCAAGCAAACCAATATTAGGAGCATTGATAGCTGGACTAATAGGCTTAATACCAAACTGTGCCTCATCAGTAATATTAACACAATTATATTTATCAGGAGTGCTAAGCTTAGCCGTAATGATTGGTGGATTACTAGTAAATGCGGGAGTAGGACTTTTAGTGCTATTTAAAGTAAATCAACATCCAAAACAAAATATAAAAATTGTTTTAACACTTTATGCAATAGGAACAATTTCAGCAATGGTATTACAACTTTTTGAAATGGAAGGATTGCTATGAAAAAAATATTATCAACAATAATTATATTTTTAATATTTATTTTAATATATTTTTTACAATCAAATTTCTTCAGTTGGTTTAATATAGCAGGTATAAAACCAAACCTTTTTATAATTTTAGTATTAATGGTAGGACTGTTTGTTGGAAAAATATATGGAGCCACAACAGGAATAGTTTTAGGATTATTGCTAGATTTTTTTATAGGAAAAAATTTAGGAGTTTATGCAATACAACTGGGAATAGCAGGATTGTTACGGAGGAATATATAGTAAAAACTTTTCAAAAGATAGCAGAATAACAATAATGCTAATTTCAATGGGCACTACTTTGATATGTGAGATAATAGCATATATATATAAAATAATAAATGGAGCTTCAATAGAGGTGCTTACGTTTTTAAAAATAGTTTTAATAGAAATAATATTTAATCTAATGATAATAATAATAATTTATCCATTAATACGAAAATTAGGAGAAAAACTAGAACAAGTATTTAATGAAGATAAAATATTAACTAAGTATTTTTAAGCTGAAAAGAGGAGGTCTTGTATGGACAAAAGGAATTTAAGATACAACATACTTACAGTATTAGTCTATATAATAGGAATAATACTGATTATTCAGCTTTTTAATCTTCAAATAGTCCATGGCGAGGAGTATAGAGAAAAATCAAGCACGAGACTTACAAGAGAAACAAAAATAGAGGCAGCAAGAGGAAACATATTAGATAGAAATGGAAACACAATAGCAGGAACAATTACACAATACAGCCTGGAAATATATAAAAGTAAAATAGATAAGCAAACATTAAATAACACGTTGCTAGAAGTTACAAAAGTGTTAGACCAACATAATGATAGTTATAAAGATAAATTTCCAATAGATGCAGAAACATTAACATTTACTATGGACAGTCAAGAGGAAATAAACAATTGGCTAAAATCAAATAAATTAGAAGAAAACTTAACATCAGAGCAAGTAATAAATAAGTTTAAAGAGAAATATGAGATAAAAAATGAAGACATAAAAGAAGCAAGAAAAATAATAGGATTAAGATATGGCATAGAAAAAGAAGGATATAGCAGTATGAGTGCATATGTTATATCTAACAACATATCAAAAGAAAGTGTAGCAATATTTGAAGAACAAAGTTCAAAGTTCCCAGGAATAGCAACATCTACAACTCCAAGAAGAAAATACTTAAGAGGTAATTTAGCATCACATATTTTAGGATATATTGGACCAATAAACAAAGAAGAGCTAGATGAGCATGAAGGGTATTCAATAAATGATTATATAGGAAAAACCGGAATAGAATTTTTATTTGAAAAATACCTAAAAGGGGAAAATGGAAAAAAACAAACAGATATGACAATTGATGGTGTTACATCGGCAGAATATATAACAAAAGAAGCTGTTGCAGGGGACGATGTAGTATTAACAATAGATGCAAATTTACAATCCGTAGCGGAATCAGCATTAAAAAATAATATAGAAAAAATAAGAACAGGTGGATTTGCAGAACAAAGAAATGTAAACAATGGCGCAGTAGTTGCATTAGACGTAAAAACTGGAGAAGTATTAGCAATGGCAAGTTATCCAGATTTCGAGCCGGAACTATTTATAGATGGAATAAGCAATCAAAAATGGACAGAATATACACAGGAAGGAAAAAGTGCATTAATAAATAGAACAATGAGTGCTTATGCTCCAGGATCAATATTTAAAATGGCATCAGCAATAGCAGGATTAGAAACAGGTGCAGTAACAAGAACAGAAACAATTAATGATACAGGAATATATCCAAAAGGATATAAGCCTAGATGTTGGTATTATACTAGCTATGGAAGAGGACATGGACCACTAAATGTATCTGGAGCAATAAAAAATTCTTGTAATTATTATTTCTATGAACTAATAACCAGAATGGGAATAGATAACTTAGAAAAATATGCAAAATACTTTGGACTAGGCGAGAAGACAAATGTGGAATTACCAGGGGAAACCTCTGGAACTTTAGCAGGAAAAACATTATATGAAAAATTAGGGCAAACTTGGTACTATGGAAACTCACTATCAGCAGTAATAGGACAAGCAGAAAATAATTTTACTCCGTTACAAATAGCAAGGTATATAGCAATGCTTACAAACGGGGGAAAAAGAATAGATGTAACATTAATAAAAGATATAATAAATGCAGAAGGACAATCAGTTCCAAGAGATGAAATAAACTCATATGTAGCAGAAAAACTTGGTATAAAGAAAACAGAACAAGAAGATTTAAACATTAATCAAGATAATTTAAATGCAGTATTAGAAGGTATGAAATCAGTTACAACAGAAACCGGAGGAACAGCATACTCAGTATTTAAGAATTTCCCAATAGAAGTAGGAGGAAAAACAGGATCAGCAGAAGCGGGAGATAATGTAAATGCATGGTTTGTTGGATTTGCACCATATGAAGCACCAGAGATAGCAGTAGTTGTATTAGTAGAAAATGGTTCGCATGGATACTATGCAGCAGAAGTAGCAAAAGAAATTATAGAAGCACAATTTAAATTAAAAGAAAACGTAGCAGAAAACAATACAGCATTGCCATACACAGAACAACAAAACTAATAAAGGAGCGATAAATATGAGAAATCCAGTAGGAATAAGCATGAAAAAAGACGAAATAATGATAAGAATAAGCGAGGGAGCAACACAAAAAGAAACAGTAGAATGTTTGAACAAAAAAATACCAGCATTAAAAAAATTATACAAAAGTGAAAAAACGCCAATATGTGTAGTAGGAAAAGTTTTAAAAAACAAAGAAATAGAAGAAATAAGAAAAATAATAAATAAAGACATCGATGTAGAGGTAACTTTTGATAGCCCAAAAGTATTGGGATTGCACGGAATAAAAAGAGTTTTCGAAAAAGAAATAGAAAATTCAGAGACAAAATTTTATAAAGGAAATATGAGGTCTGGACAAAAAATAGAATTCGAAGGAAGCTTAGTGATACTAGGAGATGTAAATGGTGGAGCAGAAGTAATAGCAGGAGAAAATATAGTAGTTTTAGGACACTTGAGAGGACTTGCACATGCCGGAGCAAAAGGAAACAAAAAAGCAATAATAGCAGCACAAGAAATAGATTGTCCACAAATAAGAATCTCTAATATAGTAAGAGAAATAGAAAGAGAAGAAGTAGAAACAGAACAAGAATGTAAATATGCATATATAGAAAATGATAAAATTGTAATGGAATAACAAAAAGAGGGAAAAAGGGGATAGTCCACTTTTTCTCTTTTTCATCATGAAAGCAATAATAAAATCAACGCAATAAACAAAAATTGATCTTGTACTCCCTCTTCATAAAGAAATGCAAGTAAAGAAACTAGAAGAATATCATCAAAATGTAAATTTATTATCATTTCTTTTTATCACCACCCATAAAAGGGAAAACCTCCATAACCTTACTCATATTCATAAGTTGAATATACTGGTCGACCTTGGACTTACGGCTCTCTTTTAAATAAGGTTTTAAACATTGCAAAAGATTAGCACGAGGGTCGTCTTTTGCATTCATTTTATCCATAATGGTTTTCATTCTCATAATAGTTTCAATATCAATACCATTTGTATTATTCTCACTACTTTGACTATCATTTGAATTAGAAGAATCAGATGAAGAATTTGCATTATTTGAGACATTGGAATTATTAAGCATGTTAAATAAATTGTTTACCATATCAGGTGAAACATTATTTTGACCAGCAATATTATTCAATTTTTCAAAAACATCTGACATATCTTCACTATTCAAAATTACCAAACCACCTTATTATTTTAAACTAACTTATTTAGAATTATTTTGTAAATCTCTTAAAATTTCTTCTTTGCTTTTAGTTTGAAGAATTTTGTTAGCTTTTGCAATTCCAGCTTCAAGGTCTTTTTTATCCATTTTAGAAAGCATATTCATCATTTGAGAAATATCAAAATTATTATTGTTATTCAATAAAATCACTCCTAATTAAATATATGTATTAACAATATAGTATATTCAATCAATAAAAAAATGTGCAAAAAACGAATAGGGACAGACCCTTTTGTTTAGATTAAAACAAAAGGGTCTGTCCTTATTCGTTTGGGTTTGTCCCGTTTTTGACTATCTTACAATCATATCTTCTCTTCCTGCACCAGTTCCTATAAACTTAACAGGAACACCAGTAAATTCTTCTATTCTTCTTAAATATTTTTTAGCATTATCTGGGAGTTCTTCGAATGATTTACAATTACTAATATCACCAAAGTTTCCATCAAAATCTTCATATACAGCATAAGAATTATTTAAGAAATCAACATTTGTTGAGAAATCAGTTGTTTCTTTTCCATTGCAATTATATGCAACACATAATTTTATATTATCTAACTTACCAATAGTATCAACATGATTTACAGCAAGTCCAGTAATACCATTTAATCTAACAGCATACTTTAATGCAACTAAATCAAGCCATCCACATCTTCTAGGTCTTTTAGTTGTAGTTCCATACTCATGTCCAAGTTCTCTTATCGTATCACCAATTTCATTATTTTGTTCAGTAACATAAGGACCAGCACCTACTCTTGAAGAATAAGCTTTAAGTACGCCATAAACCTCTCCAATGTCTCTTGCTCCAACACCACTACCTGTACAAACACCACCAATAGAAGGGTTAGAAGAAGTAACAAATGGATAACTTCCAAAATCAATATCAAGTAAAGTTGCTTGAGCTCCTTCACAAATAACCTTTTTACCTTCATCTAATGCATTATGGATTAAAGTAACAGTATCTGTAATATATGGTTTTAAAATTTTAGCATATTCTTTGTAATCTGCAAGAGTTTTTTCTAAATCTACAGTTTCATGCCCATACATTTCGAAAATTTTATTTTTATTATTAATATTAATAGTTAAAAGTTCTTCGAAACGATCAGAAATTAAATCTTCTGCACGAATTCCACATCTTTCATATTTATCACAATAAGCAGGACCAATACCTCTTGCTGTTGTTCCGATTTTGTTGCTTCCTCTATTTTCTTCTAGCAACTTATCCATTTCAACATGGTAAGGAAGAATAATATGAGCTTTATCACTAATACGTAAATTGTCAGCAGAATAACCATGCTCTTTTAAATTTTCCATTTCTTCAATTAAAACCTTTGGATCAACAACAACGCCATTACCAATAACAGCAATAGTACCTTTGTTTAAAATTCCAGAAGGAATTAAATGAAAAGCAAATTTTATTCCATCAACCTCAATAGTATGTCCAGCATTATTTCCACCAGAACATCTAACAGCTATATCTGCATTACTTCCTAGGTAATCGATAATTTTTCCTTTACCTTCATCACCATAAAAAGTTCCTAAAACTACATCAACTTTTGATCTTGACATAATAATCACATCCTAAAATAAAATATGTTCCATCTTGCTAGAAAGAACATAAACATTATCGTACAAATGTGCAAAAAAGTCAAGATGTGGTAGTTAATCTAAAATTATTTGGTAATAAATCAGAAATAGAATATTCAGTAATTTTATCGCCCTCAGAAAGAGCATAAATTTTAAAATCTTTATTAACAAATTCACACATAAATTGTCTACAATACCCACAAGGTAAGCAGTTATCTAAAGAATCAAGAGTATTTCCACCACAAACTACAATATATTCAAAATCTCTTTCACCTTCCGAAATAGCCTTTGTAAAAGCTACTCTTTCGGCGCATATTGATTGTATTCCGTCATTTTCAATATTGCATCCAGAATAAATTTTTCCAGATTTGCACATTAAAGCACATCCAACATAATATTTACCATAAGGAGAATAAGAATTTTTTCGAACTGCTTTTGCAATTTGAATAGCGTTAGTTAAGTCCATAAAATACCTTCTTTCAAAATTAATATATTACAGTTATTCTATATTATGAGAAAATAAAAGTCAAACAAATTGTAATTTGTGCCAATGGGGACGGGGAATTTTGGCACAAATTACAAAAATAATAGTAGTCAACAATAATACGAATATGCTATCGTACCCCTATCCTATTATAAATAAATTAATTGTAAAAAAATGTAAAACCATATTGACTTTTTGAAAAACATTCAATATAATTTGCTACAAGAAGATAAGCGAAGCAGATGGTGGCGTGTCATTATCCTACATAGATGGGAGGTGATGCGTGTATGTTATTAGAGCAAGTATATTTGTTTTTTATATACATATTGATTTTTGAACTTGTCATAGTAACTGTTGTCGCAGTTGCCTTATTTGTAGCACTTGTTGTTATTGTAAGAAAAATAGACAAACAAAAAAATACATCTCTGCTTGACCGTTAGAGATGTATTTTTATATTTACTTTCGGCACGCCACTATTTGTGGTCGTTTATCTTCTAAAATTATTATAGTATTTTTATTAATATTTGTCAAACGTTTTTATAAAATTGACACTATCCGCCAAAGTGATTTTATTGCATAAAAAAAGCTGTTATGTTATAATAACCTTGAAAAAAGTTTATTTTTAAAACTTATTAATTCGAAAAAATTATAGTAACATTGGAGGTAATATTTATGGATATAATGGTACAGGGCGAGGGTAGAAAATTTTACAAACCAGATGAGGTTTTATTATTAATTAACTTTTTTGTAAATGATACAAGTTATGAAAAAGTTTTAGAAAAAGGAACTAAAAGTGTAGAACTATTTATTGAGGAAATATTAAAAAAATTAAATATAGATAAAGAGAAATTAAAAACAAGAAATTTTAGAATTTCACAAAATACACACTACGATTATCAAACAAAGAAACAAATTGATTGTGGTTATGATTATAGCCAGAGTGCAACTTTGAAAATGGACTATAATATGGAAAAAATAGCTGAATATATTGACGAAGTAGCAAAATTAGATAATCCTCCTAAATACAATATGACTTTTTCTATTAAAGAACAAGAAAAGGCAAAGAAAGAAGTTATGGGAGAAGCTTATAATAAAGCAAAAGAAAAAGCAGAGATTATAGCAAAATCTGCTGGTAAAATATTAAAAGATTGTGTAAAAGTTGATTTTAGACCATTTGAAGAAAAAATATATTCTAATAGTAGATTAGCAGACGCTGACTTATTTGAAGCTAAAAGAACAATAGGAGCTATACCAATGAAACAAAGACAAGCGACAACAGATATTATACAAAATACATTTACACCAGAAGATATTGAAATAAGAGAAACATTATATTGCTTATGGATTGCAGAGTAGATAAAAAGTATAAAAATTTTTTGGGGGAATAACGTGAATAATAATAAAGTAGTAAATAAACAAATATCTTTAAGAACAATATTGGATATTGCAAATTATTTTGAAGATTATAAAGAACGATATGAAGAAATATATAGAAAAGAAAATGAAAGAAATAAAAATAAATCATATGGTGAAAAAAATTATGAATATGAAAATGGAAATATAGAAGTAAGATATACAATAGATTTTCACAATGGACAAAATCTTACAGAATCTAATTATAATTGGTTTGTATCAAATACTAATAATCCAAAAGCTATAAAAAACATTGAAATATCATTATCTAATACATATTATACAAAATCAAATGAAAGTGATACTAATAATACATATAATAAAGTTTATGTTTCAGCAGAGTTTAGAGATTGTGGTATGAATTTAAAATGTTCGGATGTTATAGTAAATGTAGATGCAACTAATCAAGAAAGCGAAGCTCGTAATGTTTATTCTACAATAATGAATATTCTTGAAGATAATCCAGATAGATATGATAAAACTATAAAATTTAGAAAAATTAGAATGCAAGCATTTACTATATCAATAGGTATTATATTATCTTATATATTATATGTAGTTTTAATGATGAATAAAGAAAAACTTACTCCAGATATAGTAGGCTATTTAGATAATAAAAATATTTTAATATTTGGTCAATGGTTTGTTGCTATATTATTAGGAAATGTTGTATCATTTTGGTATATATTTTCAATTTATAAACCATTATTACCAGAATCAAAATATGCAGGTTATAATTCATCAACATATAAGTCTGTATATAAAGATGATATGGCAGATTATTTAGAACATTCAGAAGTACATATAGGTAAGTTCTGGGATGCAGAAAAAAGAAGAAACAAGATTGAAAAAATATATAAAATAACAAGATTAGTTGTACTTATCCAAATAGTAATTAGTACAATATTATTTCTTATTTTAAAATAATGAAAAGAGGAAAAGATGAGAAAATATGTAGCTGGTAATGGTCAATATGTAATATATGCAAAAGACCAACAAGAAGCCAGACAAGTAATAAGTCAAGAGCTTAAAAGATTTGATGAAATAAAATCGAAAATGGTTAGTTTATTGAGTGAAGATGGAAAAGCTAAACAAAATTTTTTAAAGAACACTTCAAAAGAAAATTTAAATATACATTTTAATGATGAAACATCTTTAATATATGATGATCCAGAAAATGCAACAACAAAAGGCGAAGTAAGACAAAGAAGTTTTGAAAATGGAAAATTTACTTATGATTTAGCTTATAGATATCCAGATATACAAGGACATAATGCTGATTTTAGGTTAGCACACGAAATGGGACACTTGATGTTAAATCCATCAAATGCAAGAATGCAAACTTATGATAAAAAAACGGACACTAGACAAATTTCAGGTTTAATAAGAGTTCCTAAAGGTCAAGAAAAGAATCGTAGAGCATATTATGGTGAACAAATACAAGAAAATGCTATAAATTTAATTGCTTCACTAGCGGTTAGAGGCGGACATAGTGCAGACGATATAATGTCTGGAAAAGTAGATGTGTCAGAATTTAATTTATATAAAAAGTGTGATAATTTAGTAAAATTACTTGCAGTTTCAATGAGAAATGATTTTGATAATGAGATGAGTTTTGAACAATTGGTAGAAAACAAAATAGATTCTTTTATTGAGCATTCTGATGGTAGCAAAGAACCTGCAAATACATTTTTTTATGGTGTTTTAAACGATTCTAGTATGATAGAGAATGAATTTGATAAGTATATGGGCAAAGGTGCTTGGAGAGATTTAGATACATTTATTACTAACCTACATAACCCTAATGTTAGCAAAGAACAATTTGATATAGTATTTAAAGAAGCCCAGGGAATGATTACCGAATTTGCAAATACTAGAATGCAAGAAAAATATAAAGAAGCAGTTGCAAGAGATGGACGAGATGTTCCAAATTTGGAGAATAAAATAAGTATGATTCAAGAGATGACAGGAGTTGAGCAAGAAAAACCACAACAAGCAACAAGCAGAGATAATATAATTCAGTTTCCAAAGGAATATAGAATAAATGAATTTGGAGAAATAATAAGACCTGAACAGGTACAACATATAGAAATTGATAAAGATATCCCCGTATTTACTCCACCAGATGAAACACAACAAGTAGAACAATATAATGAACAAAATGAAAACAAACTAACAATAAGGCAAAAAATAGCTCAATTTCTACAGAAAAATGATATGTTAATGAATATTCCTTTTGTAGATAAATTTGTTCATAGGCAATTAGATGTATTACCCCAAACAACACAAGAAACAAGAAATACAAGTACACAAACAGTTAATAGAACTAGAGAAAGTTTTATAAATGAATTGACAAATTTTGGTGCATATAGAAATTTACCACCAATTCAAAGAATGTCTGATCCAGAAAAGTTGGCAGAAATGAGAAGAAAGATGGAGCAAAACCAACAAGCAAATGATGATAGTGAAAGGTTTTAAAATTTTATTATTATAATATAAAAAGAAGGGAAGATTTTATTATGAGAATTAACGAAAAAATGGTTACAACAAAAGAGGAACTATTAAATATAATTAAGGAAGGAATAAACCCATTAGATTATGTTATTGAAGAATCTGATATTGATTTGATTACTGAATCTATAACAATAGAGGGAAATGATGAGGATAGCTATTATGAAGAATTAGCAGAAATATTATTCAAATCAATAGTTTACTATGTATTAAAAACAGAAAATGAAGAAAAAACACTAAAAAGATGTAAAAAAGTATTTATGAATGGAAAAGAAAACTATGAAGAATTAAAAAATATGTTAAGTAGTGTAGAAAGTGCAAAAGTTCTTTTTATTCCAATAGATATTGCTTCTGAAAATACTCGCAAAGATATATTTGACAAACTAGAAGAAAGATTATCAAAAATATAGTGATTTTAAATACCTTTCAATTAAAAGAAAGGTATTTTTATATCACTTATAATATGAGGCACCTAATTCATTCAATTTATTTTTAAATTCTTCAATTTGTTCATCAGTATAAGTATCTCTTAATTTACTAGCTTTTTTAGACCATTCTTTAAATTTATTTTCAGTAAACTTTTTTTGATGGTTATAATGTAGTCCGTGCATTCTTTTGTATTCTCGTGTATATTCTTTTAAAATTAAACTTTCTTCTATTTTTTCTATGTGTTTAGCTAAAGCACCAATTTCTTTGCAAGTTTTACCTGTATCCTTATTTTAGTTTATCTATAGACTTGGATAAATCTATGCCAATGTGCCAATGGGGACGGGGAATTTTGGCACAAAAAACAGAAACCTCCATAAAATATAAAGAGATATATTTTATGGAGGTTTAATATTTTATGGCAAGAATAATAGTATTCAATATAGTAACCATTTTTGTAAACTCTTCATAAAATATAGCAAAACATTTATACGGAGAGGATGAATAAAATGATAAGTTACATAATAGAAGGGGGAAGAAGGCTAGAAGGAACTTTAGATGTTTCAGGTTCAAAAAATGCTTCGCTTCCAATAATAGCGGCTAGTATATTAAGTGGAAAAATTACAAAATTATATAACGTACCTAACATACATGATACCCAAATAACTTTGAAAATATTAGAGATTTTAGGTTGCAAAATATATAAGAGAAATGGTAAAATAGTTATAGATTCGAGCAATATGGAAGAACACAAAATTCCAGATGATTTAATGAGACAAATGAGGTCATCTGTTGTATTAGCAGGAGCAATACTTGGGAGATTTAAAAAAGCAACATTCTCATATCCAGGAGGATGTGATATTGGTTCGAGGCCAATAGATTTGCACCTAAAAGGACTAAGAAAATTAGGAATAGAAATAGAAGAAGAAGCTGGATACATAAACTGCAAAACAAATCAAATTATAGGTAGCAAAATACAACTAGATTTTCCATCAGTAGGAGCAACTGAAAACATTATAATGGCATCTGTATTAGCAGAAGGAGAAACTATAATTACAAATGCAGCAATGGAGCCAGAAATAGTAGATTTACAAAACTTTTTAAACAAAATGGGAGCAAAAATAAAAGGTGCTGGAACAAATGTTATTAAAATAGATGGTGTTAAAACTTTAAAAAATGTAAGCTATAACGTTATGCCAGACAGGATAGAAGCAGGAACGCTTTTATGTGCTACTGTAATTACAGGAGGGAAAATAGAACTAAATAAAGTTGAACCAATACATATAGGACCAGTAATTAGCAAATTAGAAGAAAGTGGTTGTAAAATAAATGTAGGAAAAAATTCTGTAATTTTAGAAGCACCAAAAAGGTTAAAAGCAGTAGATATAAAAACAATGCCATATCCAGGATTTCCAACAGATATGCAATCAATTTTTACAGGAATGTTAACAACGGCAAAAGGTACTTCAATGATAATAGAAAATATATTTGAAAATAGATATAAATATACAAGTGAACTAAAAAGAATGGGGGCAAAAATTACAACAGAAGGAAAAGTTGCAATAGTAAAAGGAACAAAAAAACTAGTAGGAACAACAGTAGAAGCAACAGACCTAAGAGGAGGAGCAACATTAGTTTTAGCTGGACTTGTAGCAAAAGGACAAACGACAGTAACCAATGTTGAACATATATTAAGAGGTTATGAAGCATTAGATAGAAAACTAAACAAAATTGGTGCAAATGTACAAGTAAAAAAATAGATTAAATGAACATTGTTATAAAACATATAATGGGCGAGCAATGCTCGCCTACAAATACAGATATTGGAGGATACCTATGAGAAAATCTAAAGGACAAACTATTGATTCATTTTATACAAATAAAGACGAAAAAATAAAAAAAAGAAATAATAGAAAATCTAAAAATGTAAAAGAGAGAAACTCTGCGAGAACACAAAAAACAAGAAAAGGTAAAACTCAAAAAAGTAACAATGAAGATAATGATATAATAAATTTAGACAATGAAATAATTATAGGAATGACATTAAAAGAAGAATCAAAAAAAGACACCAAAGCAAAAAAAAGTAAGAGTAAAAAGCCAAAAGATAAAAAAACAGTTTCAAAAAGTAAACCAGTAAAAAAGACACAAACAGCAAAAAATAATAAAAAACCAAAAAAGAAAAATATTAAATTAAAAATACTAAAATGGATATTTTTATTAGCAATACTTGCAACTGCTATAATTTTATTCATGCTATCAAGTGTGTTTAACATAACAAACATAACAGTAACAAATAACAATAAAATATCAGAGCAAGAAATAATAAGCTTATCAGGATTAACAAAAAATGAAAATATGTTTAAAGTGCTAAACAAAAAAGTAGAAGAATCAATAGAACAAAATCCATATATAGAAAACGTAAAAATAACAAAAACAATATCTGGAACAGTAAACCTAGAAGTAACTGAAAGAGTAGCAACATATATGCTTAAATTCGCAAATGGATATGTATATATAAATAATCAAGGATATATGTTAGAAATTTCACAAGAACCACTAGAACTTCCTATAATTAGTGGATTCAAAACTCCAACAGAGAACATAAAAGAAGGAAATAGACTAGTAGTAGAAGACTTAAAAGAACTAGAAAACGTAATAAAAATAATGGAAATAGCAAAAACCACATCAGTTGGAGCAATAATTGCTGAAATTGATATATCTGATCCAACGAATTATAAAATAATAATACCAAGTGAAAATAAAACAGTTGAATTTGGAGACTTAACAAATATTAATGTAAAAATATTAAAAATAGAGTATATTATTGAACAAGAAAAAGGAAAACAAGGTGAAATATATTTTCAAGGTGCTGAGAAAGCAGTATTTAGAGAAAAAGTATAAAGAGGTGAAAAATTTGAATAAAAGTAAAATAGCAATAATTTTGGGCACAGTATGTATGCTTTTAACAATATCAATAGCAGTTCAAATGAGAACAATAGAAAAAGCTACAAATACAGTAGGAACAGGAATAAGTGATAATAGTGGGTTAAAAGACGAATTCTTAAAAAACCAAGATGAATATAATACGATGTATAAAAAGCTAGAAGAAGCAGAAAAAAAACTAGAAGAAGTTAGAAATCAGGCAACCCAAAATAATGAAACAGATACTAATATAGAAGCGGAAATAAAAGAGGATAGAAAATTATTAGGACTAACAGAAGTAACAGGACCAGGTTTTATAATAAATCTTGATGACAACAGACAGATAAATAGTTCAGAAGTGCTAAATGTAAGCGATTACCTAGTACATGAAGGAGATTTAACATATATAATAAATGAATTATTTAATGCAGGAGCAGATGCAATAGCAATTAATGACGAAAGAATAACAAGTAAAACTTCAATACTTTGTGACGGAAATATAATAAGAATAAATGGAGAAATGGTATCAGTTCCAATAACCATAAAAGCAATAGGATATCCAGAAAGATTGGATTATGCATTAAATAGGCCAGGTGGATATTTAGAGATATTAGCTAATGCAGGAGTGCAAGTATATGTACAAAAATCAGAAAAAATTACACTTCCAAAATATGAAGGAGTGTATAGCTCGGATTTCTTAACAAGAGGTGATGAATAGTTGAAAAAAGGAAAAATAACAATAACAATAACAATAGGTTTAGTAATGCTAATATTAACAGCAGTTATGTTCATCCAATTTAAAACAGTTAAACAAACAGACTTCACTTCATTAGAAAATATGAGAGAAGACGAATTAAGAACGGGAATAACAAATTTTAAACAAAAAACAGAAGAAACAAATAAAAGACTAGAAGAGGTAAATGCAAAAATAGCAGAATATGAGCAAACAATTGAAAGCAATACAGAAGCATCAGAAGTATTAGCAAAAGAGCTAGAGCAATTTAACAATTTACTAGGAAAAAACGACGTTAAAGGTGAAGGAGTTGTAATAACACTAACAGACACAAGAAACCAAAGAATTTGGTCAGAGGATTTACGACTATTAGTAAATGAACTAAAAGAAGCGGGAGCAGAAGCTATATCAATAAATGACCAAAGAATAGTATATGATACATATATAGTAGACATTAGCAATACACATATACGTATAAATGGACAAGAAATGATAGTTTCGCCATATGTTGTAAAAGCAATAGGAAATCCTACATATCTAGAGAGTGGACTTTCAAAAAAACAATATGGATATATAGACACAAAACTTGCAGAAGGAAAAGATGTAACACTTAAAAGAGAAAAAAACATAGAAATAAAAAAATATGAAGGAAATTTAAGCATGGAATATGCAAATTAGGGGGTAATTAAATGATAGCAATAGCAATTTTAATAGGATGTGTAATAGGAGCACTAATAGGGATGCATGCACCAGTAATTTCATATACATATTCAGGTTACTTAGCAATAGCAATAGTTGCAGCTTTAGATTCTGTATTTGGTGGAATAACATCAGTACTTAAAGGAAATTTTGACTTAAAAGTATTTCTATCAGGATTTTTTGGAAATGCAATACTTTCAATACTGCTAACATGGTTAGGAGTAAAATTAAATGTAGATATATATTTAGCAGCAATAGTAGTATTTGTAGGAAGAATGTTTACAAATCTTGCAATTATTCGTAGATATTATATAGATAAATGGAGTAAAAAAGTAGAAGAAAAAGAGGAAGCAAAAAATGAGAATGAGAAGAAAACCGTGGGTTAGAGAAGAACTTGCAGAGGCAGAATTTTTTATAGACGATGCAACACAAAACTTGGGAAAATGGCACAAAGCATTTAAAAGAAAAAATCAGCCCATGCATTTAGAACTTCGGATGCGGAAAAGGAAGCTTTATAGCAAAACTTGCAGTACAAAATCCAGAAATTAATTACTTAGGAATAGACATAAAAAGTGAAGTATTAGGTTTAGCAAAAAGAAATATAGAAAAAGAATATTTAAAGGCACAAAGAGAAATAGATAATGTGCTTATAACAGCTTATGAAATAGAAATAATACAAAACATATTGAACGAAAAAGATTTAGTAGATAGAATATATATAAACTTTTGCAATCCTTGGCCAAAACCAAGACATAACAAAAAAAGACTAACACATACAAAACAACTAGAAAAATACAAGGTATTTTTAAAACCGGGTGGAGAAATATATTTTAAAACGGATGACTACGATTTATATAAAGCAACAATAAAATATTTGGAAGAAACAGGCTTTAAAATTATAAAACAAACAGAAGACCTACATAAAGAACCAATATGGGAAAATAATATAGAAACAGAGCACGAGAAGATGTTTGAAGAACAAGGAATTACAACAAAAGCAGTAATTGCAAAAATCATATAAATTTGCCAAAAAAACAATAAAAATATATGCGAAATTTGTTGAAAAAAAAGTAGTAATATAATATAATAACCCTATCAAAAACAGAAGGAACAAAATCCTTCAAAAGATAGGAGAGGTTTGTAATGGAGAAGAGTTTTAGCGAGAGTTACAAAGCAGCAGGCGTAGATGTTACAGCAGGATACAAAGGCGTGGAACTAATGAAAAAAGCAGTGCAAGCAACATATACAAATGCAGTAATATCAGACATAGGTGGATTTGGCGGACTTTATGCGCCACAAATTAAAGGAATGGAAGAACCAATTTTAGTTTCCGGAACAGATGGAGTAGGAACAAAACTAAAATTGGCTTTTTTAATGGATAAACACGACACAATAGGAGAAGACTGTGTAGCAATGTGTGCAAATGACGTAATATGTACGGGAGCAAGCCCAATGTTCTTTTTAGACTATATGGCACTTGGAAAAAACATACCAGAAAAGGTAGCAACAATAGTAGCAGGAGTAGCAGAAGGATGTAAAAAAGCAAAGTGTAGCTTAATAGGCGGAGAAACAGCAGAAATGCCAGGCTTTTATCCAGTAGATGAATATGATTTAGCAGGATTCTGTGTTGGAATAGTAGATAAAAAGAAAATTATAAACAACAAAACAATAGAAATTGGGGATAAAGTAATAGGACTTAAATCATCAGGAGTTCATTCTAATGGATTTTCACTAGTTAGAAAAGTATTTGAAGTAAATAAAGAAAACTTAAACGAATACGTAGAAAGCCTGGGATGTACAGTAGGAGAAGCTCTGCTTAAACCAACAAAAATATATGTAAAACCAATATTAAAACTTATAGAACAAGTAAAAGTAAAAGGAATATCACATATAACAGGTGGAGGATTTTACGAAAATATGCCAAGAATGTTAAGAGAAGGTGTAGCATTAAAAATAGATAAAAATTCTTATGAAGTACCACCAATATTTAAACTAATTGCAGAAAGAGGAAACATACCAGAAAGAGATATGTATAATACATTCAATATGGGAATAGGAATGGCTGTAATAGTTCCAGAAAGTGAAGTAGAAAAATCACTAGAAATATTAAAACAAGCTGGAGAAGAAGCATATTTGATTGGTGAGGTAATAGCAGGAAATAAAGAAATAATAGTGTAAACGAATAAAAATCAGCATCTTGCACATTTTTATTCAACTAATAAAATCCTCGATGTACACATATACACCTCCGGTTTTATTGTCTTGAAAAATGCACAATATACTAATTTTAATTCGTTTAATAAATCAGAAAAACATGTTGCAAACATTGTAGGGGCGCCGCCCTCGGCGACCTGCAATGCACATTAGAAATTGCTATGAATGTAGGGGTATGCCCTGTGTCTGCCCAAAACTGTACATATCGACATCGGGTAAATTACAATTTATATAATAATATAGAGGAGAGAATAAAATGGTAAAAAGAATCTATGTAGAAAAAAAGCCAGAATTTAGTGTAGAAGCAAAAGGTTTATTAAAAGACCTAAAAGAAAATTTGCTATTAGAAAATCTAGAAGATTTAAAAATAGTAAACAGATACGATGTAGAAGGCATAAATGATGAAATATTTGAAAAAGCAAAAAACACAGTATTTTCTGAACCACAAGTAGATGAATGCTTTGAAGAAGAATATCCATTCGCAAAAGAAGATAAAATATTTGGAGTAGAATATTTACCAGGACAATTTGACCAAAGAGCAAACTCACTATCAGAATGTTTGCAAATATTAACAGAAGGAGAAAGACCACTTGCAAAAAGTGCAAAAATATATGTTATAAAAGGAAATATAAGTATTGAAGACTTAGAAAAAATAAAAAAATATATAATAAATCCAGTAGACTCAAGAGAATGTGCATTAGAAAAATTAAAAACAGTAAAAGATGAACATCCAGAGCCAAAAGACGTAGCAATAGTAGAAGGATTTATACACATGACAGATGAAGATTCAAAAAAATTCTATGATAAGTATGGGTTTGCAATGGATATAGAAGATTTAAAATTCTGCCAGAAGTATTTTAGAGATGTAGAAAAAAGAGATCCTAGCATGACAGAAATGAAAATGATAGATACATATTGGTCAGATCATTGTAGACATACAACATTCTTAAGCAAATTAGACAAAGTAGAAATAGACTGGGATTTAGCAAATAAAATATATGAAGACTACAAAAAATCTAGAGAATACGTGTATGATGGGAAAAAGGCAAAAGATATCTGCTTAATGGATGTAGCAACAATAGCAGTAAAAGAATTAAAGAAAAAAGGAATGTTAAAAGATTTAGACGAATCAGAAGAAATAAATGCATGTAGTATACAAGCAGAAATATTGGTAGATGGAAAACCAGAAGAATACCTAATAATGTTCAAAAATGAAACACATAATCATCCAACAGAAATAGAACCATTTGGTGGAGCAGCAACATGTTTGGGCGGAGCAATACGTGACCCATTATCTGGAAGAGTATATGTATATCAAGCAATGAGAGTAACAGGATGTGGAGATCCAAGAACATCAGTAAAAGACACACTACCAAACAAACTGCCACAAAGAAAACTAACAAATGAAGCAGCAAGAGGATATAGTTCATATGGAAACCAAATAGGATTAGCAACAGGGCAAGTTGCAGAAATATATCATCCAGGATATGTAGCTAAAAGACTAGAAATAGGTGCATTAGTAGGAGCAGCACCAAAGAAAAACGTAATTAGAAAAGTACCAGAGCCAGGAGATGTAGTAGTTCTACTAGGCGGAAGAACAGGTAGAGATGGATGCGGAGGAGCAACAGGTTCATCAAAAGCACATAATAGTGCATCACTTACAACATGCGGAGCAGAAGTACAAAAAGGAAATGCACCAGAAGAAAGAAAAATACAAAGATTATTTAGAAATCCAGAAGTAACAACACTAATAAAAAGATGTAATGATTTCGGTGCAGGCGGTGTTTCCGTAGCAATAGGAGAACTCGCAGACGGATTAGAAATAAACCTAGATAAAGTTCCAAAAAAATATGAAGGATTAGATGGAACTGAACTAGCAATATCAGAATCACAAGAAAGAATGGCAGTAGTAATAGAAGAAAAAGATGTAGAAAAATTTCAAAAACTTGCAGAAGCAGAAAATATAGAATCTACAGTAGTAGCAAAAGTAACAAAAGAGCCAAGAATGAAAATGTACTGGAGAGGAAAGCTTATAGTTGATCTATCAAGAGAATTTTTAAATACAAACGGAACAGTAAAAATAGCAAACGCAAAAATAGAAAAACCAAAAGGAATACAAGAGTATTTTGAAGGAAAAAGAAAAATACAACAAAATAAAAATAGTGTAGGGGTCGCGCTACTGGGCAACCCGCAAAATTGCATCAAAACAAACGGAAAAAATTGTGCAAAAACAGAACTTTGGAAGAACACAATATCAGATTTAAATTGTTGTTCTCAAAAAGGATTGGTAGAAAGATTTGACAGCTCAATAGGAGCAGGAACAGTTCTAATGCCATTCGGTGGTAAATACCAATTAACACCTACAGAAGCAATGTGTGCAAGAATACCAACATTAAAAGGGTACACAAATTCTGGAACAATAATGAGTTTTGGGTATGATCCATATCTTTCAGAAATAAGCCCATTACATGGAGCTGCATTTGCAGTTATAGATTCACTTACAAAATATGTAGCGTGTGGAGGAGATTACAAAAAAGCATGGTTTACTTTCCAAGAATATTTTGAAAAATTAAGAGAAGAGCCTACAAGATGGGGAAAACCATTAGCAGCACTTTTGGGAGCATACTTAGTTCAAGAAAAACTAGGACTTGCATCAATAGGTGGAAAAGACTCAATGTCAGGTTCATACAACGAATTAGATGTTCCACCAACACTTACATCATTCTGTATAGGGGTTGTAGACACAAATAAAGTAGTATCAAATGAATTTAAAAAAGCAAATTCAAATGTGTATATGTTAAAAACAAAAATAACAGAAGAATTTTTACCAGATTTTGAAGATTTAAAAGAAAACTATGAATTAGTGCATAAACTAATAGAAGATGGCAAGGTTATATCTGTTGCAACAGTAAGACAATTTGGAATAGCAGATACAATAACAAAAATGTGTATAGGTAATAAAATAGGTTTTGAATTTAAAGCTAATAAATGCTTATTTAAGCCACGTTATGCAACATTTATAATAGAAGCAAAAGATAAAATAGAAAATAAAAAATTAGAACTTTTAGGAATCACTACAAATAAAAAAGAAATAAAAATATCAGAAGACGAAATATTAGACCTAGAAGAATTAATAAAAGTATGGGAAGAGCCACTAGAAAAAGTATTCCCAACAAAGACAAATGAAATAAATAAAAAAATAGAAAACATATTGTACAAACCTGCAGGGGGCACACCTCAAGTGAGCTCACATAAAATAAAAATAGCCAAACCAAAAATCTTTATACCAGTATTTCCAGGAACAAACTGCGAATATGATTTAGCAAAAGCATTTATAGATGCAGGAGGAGATCCTAAAATAGCGGTATTTAAAAACCTAAAACAAACAGACATAGAAGAATCTATAATTGCAATGGAAAAACTAATTAATGAATCACAAATAATAATGCTTCCAGGCGGATTTAGTGCAGGAGATGAGCCAGACGGTTCTGGTAAATTTATAGCAACAGTATTTAGAAATCCACGATTAAAAGAAGCAATTCACAAACATTTAAATGAACAAGATGGTTTAATATTAGGAATATGTAATGGATTCCAAGCATTAATAAAACTAGGCCTAGTACCATTTGGAGAAATTGTAGAACCAACATCTGAAATGCCAACACTAACATATAACAATATAGCAAGACACCAATCAAAATTAGTAACAACAAAAGTAGTATCAAAATTATCACCATGGTTTAGCAAAGTAGACTTAGAAGAAGAATTCATAATACCAATTTCACATGGAGAAGGAAAATTTGTAGCAAGCGAAAAAGTAATGCAGGAATTAATAAAAAATGGACAAGTAGCAACACAATATGTAGATGAAAAAGGAAACGCAACATACGACATAGATTACAATCCAAACGGTTCAGTATATGCAGTAGAAGGAATAACAAGCAAAGATGGCAGAATACTTGGAAAAATGGCACATTCAGAAAGAAGTTATAGAGGAAATATAATAAACGTACCAGGAAATATGGACCAAAAACTATTTGAATCAGGAATAGAATACTTTAAATAATTTATAAAAAAGATATTTTCAAAAGTAAAAATGAGGCACACATCGTATGCCTCATTTTTGTTAATTCCATATTTTATTTTACAACTATATTATAAATTTTATTTTTTACATAGATTTCTTTTACAACATTTTTTCCATCTAGTAAACTAGCAACAGCTTCGAGAGCCTTTGATTTTACACTTGATTCATCTTCATCTAAAGCAATTTTAATAGTTGCTTTTACTTTACCATTTATTTGAACAGGAATTTCCTTTTCACTATCTATTGTTTTAGCTTCATCATATTTAGGCCAGCTAGATTCGCAAATTGGCTTAAATCCTAATTGCTCATTTAGTTCCTCTGTAATATGAGGAGCAATAGGGTTTAATAAAGTTAATAACAAATGATAATCTTCTTTTGTTATTTTATCCTCAGCATCAAAGGTATTAGCTAAAATCATTAATGCAGATACAGCTGTGTTATAAGCCATTGTTGTTAAATCAGTTTGCACTTTTTTTATAGTTTTGTGGATAAGTGGTTCCAATTTTTTAGAATAACCATCTCCATCACCAATTTTATCTTTTAAACGAATAACTTTGTCTATAAAACGTTTGCAACCTCTTAGAGAATCTGTGCTCCAAGGAGCATCTTGAGTATAATCACCCATAAACATTTCATAAAGTCTTAAAGTGTCTGCACCATATTCGTTAACTATATCATCAGGATTAATAACATTTCCTTTAGATTTACTCATCTTTTCATTATTAGAACCTAAAACCATACCATGGCTAACACGAGTCCAAATCATCTCTTTTTTAGGAACTAAACCAATATTATATAGAAATTGAACCCAGAATCTTGCATATAGTAAATGTCTTGCAGTATGCTCCATTCCTCCGTTATACCAGTCAACTTGTTTCCAATATTTCATAGCGTCCATAGAAGCAAATTCTTTATCATTATGAGGATCCATAAATCTTAAGAAATACCAGCTAGAACCAGCCCAGTTAGGCATTGTATCAGTTTCCCTTCTAGCTTTTCCACCACAATGAGGACAAGTTGTATTTACCCAATCGGTAATGTTTGCAAGAGGACTTTCTCCACTTTCAGTTGGTTCATATTCTGCAACATCTGGTAACAATAAAGGTAAATCTTCTTCCTTCATTGCTTGCCATCCACATTTCTCACAATAAATCATAGGAATAGGTTCTCCCCAGAATCTTTGACGAGAAAATACCCAATCTCTCATTTTATAATTATTTACTTTTCTAGCAATACCTTTTTCTACTAATTTATTTGTAATAGCCTCTTTAGCTTCTTCAACAGTAAGACCAGTAAATTCTTCTGAATTAATCAATTTACAACCTTTATCTAAATAATCTTGTTTCTCAAAAGCAGATTCACTAACATCTCTACCATCAATAACTTGAATCATTTCCAAATTGTGTTCTACAGCATATTCAAAATCTCTTTGGTCATGAGAAGGAACGGCCATAACAGCCCCAGTTCCGTAGTCTCCTAGAACAAAGTCACCTAAAAATACAGGAACTTCTTTTCCATTAACAGGATTAATAGCCATAATTCCATCTACTCTGCAACCTGTTTTACCTTTATTTAGCTCTGTTCTATCCATAGCAGATTTTTTAGCAGTTTCTTTAATATATTCATTAACTTCCTCTTTATTTTTTACTCTAGGCATTAATTCTTTAATTAACTTGCCATCAGGAGCAATAACAAAAAATGTAATACCATAAACTGTTTCAATACAAGTTGTAAATACAGAAAATTTACCTCCACCAACAATTTGCACATCAAGTTCAACACCAGTAGATTTACCAATCCAGTTAATTTGACCAAGTTTTACTCTATCAGCAAAATTAGTATCATCTAAACCTTTTAATAAATCTTCTGCATAATTGCTCATTCTAAGCATCCACTGAGATTTTTCTTTTTGCTCAACTGTACTACCACATCTTTCACAAACTCCACCAGCTGCATCTTCATTAGATAAAACAGATTTACAAGTAGGACACCAGTTTACAGGAATAGTATCTTTATATGCCATACCATGTTTATAAAATTGTAAGAATTGCCATTGAGTCCATTTATAATAATCTGGGTCAGTAGTAGAAAATTCACGAGACCAGTCAAAAGAAAAACCTAAATCTTTCATTTGTCCTTTAAAAGTATGAATATTTTCTTTTACAGCTTCCTTTGGGTGAATATGATTTTTAATAGCATATTGTTCAGCAGGAGCACCAAAAGCATCCCAGCCCATTGGATATAAAACATTATAACCTTGCATTCTTTTCATTCTAGCCAAAGCATCTTGAGCAGTATAGCTTCTAACATGCCCAACATGAAGACCCGCACCAGAAGGATAAGGAAATTCTACCAATATATAATATGGGTCCTTATTATCTCCAGTAATTGCTTTAAAACTTTGTTTTTCATCCCAATAATTTTGCCATTTTTTTTCTATTTTTTTATGATTATAATCCATAGCATATCTCCTCATTTCTATAAAATAAATGTTAAAAAAACTCTTAAAAGTGAAAGTTCCCTAAACAATATTGAAAAGATTATATAACAAAAATCAAAATAAATAAAGTAAAAACTATTAAAATTTGTAAATATCTGATATAATAGAGCAAACAATTTAGAAAGAAGGAAAAACATGAAAGCATTAATTACAGGAGCCTCATCAGGTTTAGGAAAAGAAATGGCAAAAATATTAAGCGAGCAAGAAATAGAATTAGTTTTAGTAGCAAGAGAACAACAAAAACTAGAAGAAGTACAAAAAGAACTAAAAACAAAAACACAAATAATATGCATGGATTTAAGCCTTGCGGAAAATTGTGTGGAATTATATAAACAGGTAGGAGATATAGATATATTAATAAACAATGCAGGATTTGGAACTTGTGGAGAATTTATAGAAACAGATTTAATAACAGAATTAAACATGATAAACACAAATGTGTGTGCAGTTCATACACTAACAAAACTATTCTTACAAGATATGTGCAAAAAAAATAGTGGATATATATTAAATGTAGCATCAATAGCAGGATTTATGCCAGGACCACACATGGCAACATACCATGCTACAAAAGCATATGTGTTAAAATTAACACAAAGCATTTACGAGGAATTAAGAAAAAGAAACTCGAATGTAAAAATAAGTGCGCTATGTCCAGGGCCAATAAAAACACCATTTTTAGAAAAAGCAAACGTAGAATTTAAAACAAAAGTTATGACAAGTACAGAAGTTGCAAACTATGCAATAGACAAAATGTTTGAAGGAAAATATATGATATTACCAGGAGCAAACAACAAAATGATAAGATTTTTAAGCAAAATAGTACCAGACAAAACAATAGGAAAAATAGTGTACAACATGGAAACAAAAAGAAAATAAAGGAGGTACAGTATATGAAAATAGGCCTAGCATTAGCGGGAGGCGGAATAAGAGGTGCAGCACATATAGGCGCAATAAAAGCACTAGAAGAAAACGGAATAGAAATAGAAGCAATAGGTGGAACATCAGCAGGAAGTATAGTGGCTGCCTTATATGCAATGGGATATAAAACAGATGAGATAATAAAATTATTTAGAGAATTTTCTAGTCAGGTTTTATCTTTAAGCCCTAGATATATATGGGAATCTATTAAAGCCACAAGAGATATAAAATTAGGTGGAATAACAACTAGTGAAAACATAGAAAAAGTAGTTGAGCAAGCAGCTAAAAAGAAAAATGTAAAAAACATAAAAGACTTAAAAATGCCAATCACTATTCCAGCAACAGACTTAATCTCAAACAAAGAAATAATATTCACAAATAACGAAAATTTAAAAGGTGAAGAGTACATACACGACATAGAAATTGGCAAAGCCGTAAGGGCGAGCTCAACTTTCCCGGGAATGTATGCTCCGTTTGAACACGAAAAATATCAATTTGTAGATGGGGGAATATTTTCAAACCTACCAGTAAAAGAAACAAAAGAATTGGGAATAGACAAAGTTCTTGCATTACGTTTTAAACTAAAAAGCCCAAGAAAGCAAAAAACAATATATAATATAACAATGCAATCATTGGACCTAATGACAGAAAACCTAATAAGAGAATCTGTTAATGCAAGCACATCTGTTTTAGAAATAGACTTAAGAGAAGTAAAACCATTTAATATAAAAAAATTGGAGTTTTGCTATAAAGAAGGATATTTACAAACATTAGACAATATATTAAGAATAAAAAGAGAACTTGCAGGTTAATTATTAACTAAATAATACAAAAAACAGGAGTTAAAGATATTAATAATTCCTGTTTTTCTTTTCTCTTTTTTTAATTGAAATATGCTTTTTACTAATATTTCCAAAAACACCTACAAAACTTGAAAAAAGTGAGAAAAACCACTTGAAAAAGTTTACATAACCGTATATAATATATATGTATAAAATTATCATAGCGAAATTACGTTTAATTACAAAAATGTCATGAAAATGTAATTTTTCAAAAATTCTTTTTAATCTATTAGTTTCCGTAAACAAATTTTAAAAGGATGTAGAATTTGAACAATTAAATAAAAAAAACGTATATTGACATTAATTGCAAAAAATGTGAGAATAATGCTATATAAATATAAGAAGATAAAGAGAAAAATACTAAAATAAAATCAGGAGGAAAAAAACATGTTTAAAAATCTAAAAAAATCAAATGATGGAAAAATTAGTACAAAAGTTTTAGCAACATTTTTAGTTTTAACTTTAACTTTTTCAAATTTTGCACTACTTCGGATCATATTTGGGAAGTGGTTTAATTTCATATGCAGCAGATGAGCAAAATCAAATTACATTTAATGCCCAAATACTAGATAGCGAAGGAAAGGAAGTAAAAGAAGCAGACATAACGTCTGAATTAAATTTACATTTAAGCATAGCGGTAAAGGAAGGTAATTTAAAAAATGTAAATCTAGACTTAAGCAACTGCAACTTTAAGTTAAAAGATGAAAGTGGAATAGATCAAATAAATGCAGGAGAAACTAAAGAATTAGATTTTAAAATAGTAGCAAGAAATGATGACCAATTTAAATTGGATTTATTAAACATGGAAAGTAAAATAAAATTAACAGGTACATACTCAAACGATAATAAAACAGAAGAAGTAAATAAAGAAAAAACAGTTTCAGTAAAATGGAATGCACAAGAGCTTTATAATATGGATGATGAAACAAGAAAAGCAACAAAGGTACTAGAAAATGAAATAATAACAAATAAAACATATACAATAGATGGAGAAGAAAAAAGAGTAGTACAAGTAAAAATAAAATCAGGAATAAAAGACAACATATATCCAATAGAAAAAACACAAATAACAGCAAACCCACTAGAATCAGGAAAAAAGGAAGAAGGTAAATTTGTAGCTGAAAATGAACTAAAAGCAGAAAAAGTTGAAGTTGTAGCATATTCAACAAAAGCAACAAACGGAAAAGATGGTTCAGCAAATTTTGGAAAGACAGAAGAAAACAAATTAGGATCATGGAAATATGATAGTGAGAGTGGAAAAATAACAATAACAGTAAACAATAGCAAAGATGAAAACAACTGCGTAGAATGGGCTAAAAATGCAGTAGACGAATTTGTAGTTACATATATATATAATGAAGAAAGTGTAAAAAATGTAGACATGATTGAAACTACAGTAGAAAGCAACCTTAAACTTTATGTAGCTGAAAACGGACTTAACAAAACAAGTTCCAAAGCAACAAATGCTAAAAAAGATATGCTATTAGAATTAGATATACAAGCACCAAAAAGCTTAAGTAAAAGAAACATTCAAAAAGGAGAAAGCTTTGCAGAAGCTTGGACATTAAATATAAGCAACACACAAATAGGAGGAGATATATTAGCTGTTTCTGAAATAGACAAATTAAATATATCAGATTCAGAAGACATAAAACCAGTTACACATTATAATGCTACATATATAAATAAAGAAGACTTTATAAACATATTAGGGGAGAATGGAGAAATAGTTATCCTAAACATGGCTACAGGTGAAAAATTAGGAAAAATAACAAAAGAGAGCACTATAGAAAATAACGACAAAATACTTGGAATTAGTTATTCAGAAAATGCAAGCCAAATAGGAGTGCAAATAAGCAAACCAGTAAAAGCTGGAAAATTAAGCATAGCAAGTAGAAAAACTTTAAACATTTCAAGTGTTGAAGAATATGTGTCAAAAATAGATAAAATAGATTCATTAACAATTAATGCAATAGCCGGAATACAAAAAGCAGGCGAAGAAGACTTTATATATTCAACAGAACCACCAATATCAAAACAAATTTCACTAGTAAGCCCAAAATCAAATGCAGAGTTGGGAATAAATTTAGGAAAAGATAAAGAAACTTTACCAGTAGGAGAAGAAAACAAAGTTGACTTTACAGTTACACTACATACAAGCAAAGAGACAGACAAACTATTTAATAATCCAACAGTACAAATAGAATTACCAGAACAAGTAAAAGAAGCATCAATAGTAGAAAACACAGAAGGAATATCAAATGCTAATGGATTAGAATTAAATGGTATAACAATAAACAATAATATAATAGAAGTAAAATTAACAGGAAATCAAGGAGAATACGTAGACTATAACGGACAAGATACAACAATAACATTTTCTGCGAACCTAAAAACACCAGAATTACAACCAACAACTACAGGAGATATTAAATTAACAGTAGTAAATGGAGAAGAAAAAATAGAAGATTCAAAACAAGTAACATTCTCTGCAGAAAAAGGAATAATACTTGCAAATAGTATATCAAATTATAATGGAGAAGAACCTGAAATATTAGCAATAAAAGAAAACAGCAAAACAGGTTTATTAAGCGAGGAAAAATCAGCAATAGCGCAAGTTAAAGGAACAATAATAAACAACACAGAAAAAGATGTGGAAAATGTAGTTGTAGTAGGAAACTTCGCAGGAGAAGGCTCTACAATAACACCTATACTAAAAGAACAAATAGCAGTAGAGAATGCAATAGTAGAATATTCAGCAGATGGACAAACCTGGGAAGCATATAATGCAGAAAAAGCAAGCACATACAAAAACTACAAAATCACATTTGCAAAATTAACAGATAAATCAATAACAACATTTACATATAAAATAGAAATACCAGAAAATTTGGGCGCAAACAAATCTATGAATAGCACATATGCTATAAAAATAGAAGACAAAGCACAAAAAGCAGCAGCTATAACACTAGAAACACCACAAAAAATAGAAATAGAAGTATCTGCAAAAGCAATAAGTGATACTATATATGAAGAACAAGAAGTTACATTTACAGTAGATGTAACAAACAAATCAAACGTTACAGCTAAAAATGTAAGTATAGAAGCAAGCCTTCCAGAAGAATTAGGATTAGTATCAAAACCAGAAAACTTTGATATAGAAGCTGGAAAAACAGTAACAAAAACAATAACAGCAAAAGTAAAAGCATTACCAGAAGAAACAAAACAAAAAGATATTACAACAACAATAAAAGCAATACCAAATGGCAAAGAAGATCAAGCAAAAACAGTAGAAGTAAAAAATGTAGTAAAACAAGCTTTAATAAAAGCAACAATTGAAGATGCATATAGTGATGGAGCAGAATTTATTTACGAAGGAGGACAGCTAGGATATAAAACAACAATAACAAATGTATCTGACGAAACTTTAACAAATGTAGTTATTACAAGTAAATTGCCAGAAGGAACAAAGTTGAATACAAAAGAAATTGGAGTCTATAAATATGAAGCAACAGAAGATTCAGATATGATGAAAGTAGAAAAAATAGATATAGACATAAAAGAGAGTGGGGAAAACGGAAGCATAATATATATCATACCTAAATTAGAAAAAGGGCAGACAATAAATATAGAAATAAAAATGAAAGCTGATAAGCTAGATAAAAATGTATATGAAAAGGAAATATCATATAATGAAGTAATTTCAATAAATGAAATGGAGGATTATACTTTAAGAAAAGACGATATAATTATAAAACCAAATTATGAAATTAGTTTTTCATCAGAAAACTTAACAGACTCTTCAAGAAATACATATGTTAATCCCGGAGATGAGATTAGTTATACTTTAAATATTAAAAATAAAACTAGATTTACTCAAGATATTGAAATTAATATTAGTGAAATTACAGGATTAAAACAATTAACTAAAGTAGAAGAAGCTATTTCAATAGGAAATAGTTATGCTATAAAAGAAGAAATAAAACCAGAAGAGACATATAGGCTAGATATAAAAGGAATTGCAAATGATGCTAAAGAAGAAGACTCTATAATAAATTTCAAAGCTATTATTTCACAAATTATACAAGATAGGGAAGGAATATCAGAAACTAGAGAAATTGTATTAAAAGAAGAAACAACAGAGTACAGAATAAAAGGAACTAAAATAGATGAGCCAGATAAACCAATAGATCCAGACGATCCAGATATACCAGTAGAAAAAACATATAGTATTTCTGGCACAGCATGGTTAGACGAAAACGAAGATGGAATAAAAGAAGAAAAAGAAAAATTACTAAAAGGAATTTTAGTAAAAATAAAACAAATCAACAAAGAGAATGTTGCAGAATATCTAAAAGGTGAAGATGAAAAAGAAATTATAGCAATAACAGATAACGAAGGTAAATATGAATTTAAAGACCTAAAACCAGGAAAATATATAGTAGAATTTGAATACAACACAAAAACATATATGCTTACACCAGTAACAAATAAAGATTCTGTACCAATTGCACCAACAACATCTGAAGGAACAACAGTAAAAACAGATACACTTAATCTAAATAATAAAAACATAGAAAACATTAATATAGGTTTAGTGCTAAATTCAAAATTTGATTTAGAATTAAACAAATATATTACAAAAGTAACTGTTCAAAACAACAGTGGAACAACAGAATACAATTATAAAAATGAACAATTAGCAAAAGTAGAAATAAAAGCAAAACAAATGGCAAGCTCAACAGTACTTGTAGAATATCAAATAGAAGTTAAAAATAATGGAGCAGTTCCAGGAACAGCAACTGTAATTGCAGACTATTTACCAAAAGGACTAAAATTTAATTCAGAAATGAATACAAATTGGTATCAGGGAACAGACGGAAACTTGTATACAGAAGAATTAAAAGACATAATGTTAGAACCAGGAGAATCAAAACAAGTTAAATTAGTTTTAACTAAAGCAATGACATCAAATAGTACAGGCACATTTACAAATGCAGCAGAAATATATGAAGATAAAAACGATTTTGGACTAGTAGATACAAACTCTACACCAGCAAATCAAGAACAAAAAGAGAATGATTATAGCACAGCAGAATTACTTATAAGTACAGCAACAGGTAGTCCAATGATGTATATCGGAATAATAATAATAAGTATGCTTATATTAGGTGGCGGAATATATCTAATAAATAAAAAAGTAATACTTGAAAAGAATATATAAGAAAGGAGAAATGTGAAAATGAAAAACAAAGAATTTGTCAAATTATATAAAAAAATAACTTTAATAGTTTTTTCACTACTAACTTTCTTGTTATTAATATTAATTAACAATAATGCATATGCTGCTGTTGATATGACATTACAGAAAGGAAAATTAAACTCTTCAGAATATTATCATGTAGAACAAAGAGACTTATGGAAAAATGAATACATTTATTGTATTGATCCAAATAAAATAGTGTATGAAGGGGATTATAAGGTATCAGCTAGTTTTGAAGTCGATAGCAAAAAAGGAAAATATGCAACTAGCGATAGACAAGGAATACAAGCATGGATATTGGCAAATGATGGTATACTTGGATATTCCAAATATAATTTAACAACACAAACATATGAGCAATATTTAAAAACTTCTGTGGGACAACACTTAATGTGGATGTCAATGGGAACTCCTTGTTATAGACTACCATATAAGGATTTTACCTATAAAGGGAATACATATAAAAAATGGTATTATTATGATTCAGATGGAAATAAAAAAGAATATCAAGGAGGAAATGAAACTTATGGACCACTTTGGGGAACTATGCCATATGTGGTTGAAGAGGAATGGAAAAAAATTGTGGGAGATCCAGATAATATAGTGGCTGATATGTATCCAGGATATCTGAATTTACTCAATTATTTTAAAGAAAGGAAATCAATCAAAAAAAATAATGATAGTAAATTAAAAGTTTACTACGATGCTGACAAAAGTCCTGTCGATGGTGTATCTGGTTCCTCAATTACTAGTGACTACGACTGGAAGGAAAAATACATGGTAATTGGACCGATGACGTTTGATGTTGCGACAGGTGACTGGTTGAAAGATATAAAAATCGATTATACTAAAAATGGAGAAAAATATTATAATCAATCCATTACATCTGAGAACACAGATATTATAGCTTGTGAAAAAAATGTAGATGGCGGTTTTGATGGAGTTACAGAATCTGATTTTAAAACAAGAGAAGAAGGAACGTACGAAAATATATTAGATTATGGTTGTATATATGGTAAATACAAGCAGCCGGAAGTATATATATTAATAAAAAAAGATGCAGGAATAACATCTATTGATAACATCAAAATAACAGTAGGAAGAGGAGAAATTAAGGCTTGGTGGTATGAGTTAAAATTAAGTGGACAACAAACATTACTATATGGTGATGGAAATGTAACATTTGAAAATACAAATTTAAATTTTAAATCCGAACCTCTTATCCCACCTGTTCAAGTTGAACTAAATAAAGTAGACACTGCTAAAGCAGCAGTTGAAGGAGCTCAATTTAGTATAACATATAGCAATGGATTAAAAGGAGAAACAAAAACAGTTGGAAAAGATGGAAAAATAGTATTTTCACAAGTACAACCAACTAGTCCAGATGAATTTACAGCAACAATAACAGAAACATTTACACCAGCAGGTTATAAAAAACTAGAAAAACCAATCGTGCTAAAATTCACATATGACCAGAATAAAGCAGTATGGAAAGTAGAAAAAATAAGCGGACCAGATGAAAAAATAACAATAGGAACAGTTACTAAAGATAGCAAATCAGGAATAAATAAAATTCCTGTAACAGTAGAAAACAAATCAATAATAGAAAAACTAACATTATTAAAGACTTCATCAGTAGGTGGAGGGAAGGTTGAAGGAGCAAAATTCAAATTAACACTAACAAACATTGCAAGTATAAAAGGATATAAAATACCAACAACAGGAACTCCAACAATAATTGTAACAACAGATAAAAATGGAAACATAGTATTAGAAGACATTGAAATAGCAGACTTAAGTAAAGACATAGTAATTACAATGGAAGAAACAGAAGCACCAGTAGGTTACAAAAAAATTGAAGGAAAAATAACAGTAACATTAAAAAGAAAAGGAAATACATATACTATACATAAGGCGGAAAAAGAGAATACTGTTACTGATGATGAGTTTAAAGCAGGAGAAGTAACATTAATAAATCACGAATTAGTATTAAATATTAAAGATATTCCTATAATGAACTTAGGTGGAATAGTTTGGACAGAGAAGATACAAACAGATAAAGCAACAGCTGAAATAAATAATAAATATGATGGCGAAAATCAGGATGAAGCTTTAGCTGGTATAAAGGTAACTTTATATAAAAACGGAAAAAAAGTTACAGAAACAACTTCATCAGATGGAAATCAAAAGGCAACATACACAAATTATAAGGGAAATAAAGTAGAAGTAGACCTAGCAAAAGGAGAGTATATGTTTACAGATATAACAGCAGGTAATGACTATTACGTAGTATTTGAATATGATGGAATTAAATACCAAGCAATGACAAATAGTAAAGAACAAGCATATACAACAAAAGCAAGAGATACAAAAATATCTGAAGAACCTAACCGTAAAGATTTTAATGATAATACAAAAACAATATCTGGTAATGGTGAAGTAGATAAAAGCAAAACTAATACTGGATGGATTATAGAATATGATTTAGATAACGACAGTACACCTAATAAAGCAATATATAGAAATATAAAAAATGAAAATGGTGAGCTACAATATGTAGAAGGCAAAACATATACATATTTGAGTAAGACAGAAGATTGGATGGGTACATGGAATACAGATGGAACAATAAACAAATCTCATTATGCATTTAATATAAACTGTGGATTAAGCAAAAAATTATTTGATTTAAGTTTAGGAACAGATGTAAAAGATGCAACAGTAGCAATAAATGGCAACCAAACAACATATACGTATGACCAAATACTAGATGGAAAGTTAGATAAAGCATTAAATAGACCAAGTAGCGATAAAAATATAAACTACAACTTATATTTGGCTGTTTCAGACTACAATTACAGAATTGGGGATTATAAAGTACCAGGAGAAGGTTCTATCGAAAATAAATATGATGCTGAAGCATTAAATAAAGAACAAATAGATTCAGCAAAAAAAGATTCAGAGCTAGAGGTATATGTTACATATAGAATAGAACTAAAAAATCAAAGTACACAACATGATGCAAAAGTAAACTTGGTGGAATATCATTTTGATGAACATTACCAGTATGTAAGCATAAAAAATGCAACTGCAGAAAAAGACCCAAATGCTAGGGTATTATATATAACTCCTGATGAAGGAATAGAGGCTGGAAGAACACTACTACCAAATATAGAAATAACATTTAAAGTATTACCAGACGGAAAAGGAAATAAATGTGTGCTTGGTGAAGACTATTTAAATCAAGCAGAAATAATATCATATACTACTGGTGGTGGACTTGTAGATGAAGACTCAGCACCAGGAAATGCTTTCTTAGAAGAAAATAAAATAAGATATGAAGACGATACAGACGAAGCAAACGGAATACAAATAAAATTAAAAGACAATGCAGAAAGAAGTATTTCTGGAAAAGTATTTGATACTGAAAATAATAGCGTTAATGATGTAATCGTTCAACTTATAGAACTTGTAGAAATCAATAATAAACAATATGAATATATTTGGCAAGAAACAGTAGCTGGAAGCAATACAGTAAAAACAACAGATAGAAATGGATATCCAGGAAAGAGTTATTCTTTTACAGATGATAATAAGAATAAAGCTGGTGAATACAAATTTACACAAGGAATTATTCCAGGTAACTACATTGTAAGATTTATATATGGTGATGGAAGCGCTTATGAGATAACAGAAAATACATTAAAGTATAACGGTGAAGACTATAAATCTACTTATGTTGATTATAACTATAATGCAGAATGGTACAACAATATATCTTTAGATGGAGAAAAATCAAAAGCAGTAGATAATGAAGCAAGAAGATTAAAAGTAATGAGCTATGCAGTAGATGTAGATGGTACAAAAGGTGCAGAACTAGCATTATTAAGCAAACCAATAGGAACAAATAATAATAAATTAAAAGATGTATTAGACAACACTTGGATGTGTGCAGAAACATTAAAAATAAAAATGCCAGTAGACACAGATATTAAAGAAAATGTAAGCAATGATTCAACAGTAGATAATGGAAATGCTCCAAGCACTGAAAACACTCAATTCAATAATGTAAACTTGGGATTAATGGAAAGACCAAAAACAAAATTAGTACTAGAAAAACATATAACAGGTTTAACAATAAAACCAGTAGCAAGTGGAGTAAACTTAATAGCAAATGCAACAGCAGATATTAATGATATTCTTAAAGCAACACAAGGTTCTGAAATAGAATTAAAAGGACAAAAAGATGGATTGTTTGCAACAAAATCAGGAAGAACAAACAGAGGATTGTGGTACTTACAAACAGATACAACAGAATTAGCTCAAGGTGCAGACGCATATATAACATACACTTATGTTATAAAAAATGAAGGTGATGATGATTACTTAAACGAAGATTTAATCGCATTTTATATAAATGACATAAATGGCTACGTAAATAAACTTTCAGATTTAGGAACAGAAGTAAAAAATGCTAAAAAACAAGTAACAGGAACAGCCTATACAAACGGAACATATATATCAAACTTCTATTATACAGGACATGCAACAGGAAAAGATAAAAAAGTTCTAGCATCAGTTGAAGAACTACAAGAATCATTAAATCCAAAAGTAAAATTCCTAAACAGTACAACAGACTTTAGTAAAACAGATAGAAATTCAAATATAAAATATGCTTACTATGATACAAATGGAAATATGCAAGAAAATGATAGTAGCATTAATGAAATAATAACAAGTACAACAGGAACAGGAAAAATGGAACTAAATGGGCGAGATACATCTAAGAAGCTTGTAGTTTCAGTAGGTTTATCAGCATCAGAAATAGAAAATGGTGGAGTATATGATAGCTATATAGCACAAGTAACACACTACACAAATGCAGCAGGAAGAAGAGACCAAAGCACACCAGCTAACCTAAGCTATGTACATAGTGAAGACACTGGAATTACTTTAGATAAATACAATGAAGAAGACGAATTCTGGGCTGAGACATTTAGAATTACAAAGCCAACAGGTGAAGATAAAATAACACCAGTACAAATAGCAATAATAACAATATCAGCAGTAGCAGTACTAGGAGTAGGAATTATCTTAATCAAAAAATTTGTACTTAAAAAATAATAACTAACAAAAACCAATAAAAGGCCAAAACCTTTTATTGGTTTTTACATTAGGTGAACACAGGGCTTGCCACATGTATATAAATTAAAAAAATAGATATAATAAAATTATTGGTAGATATTGTATGAAAAAAATGCTTGTGATATAATTTATAAAAATGGGTAAAACCAAATATATAACAAAAGAAAGGAGCATAAGCTTATGTCAGAATATGAAGAGCTAAAAGCAAGACTATTTAACAAAAAGGAATGCGGATGGGAGAACTTAAGAGAAGAAGAAAAAACAAAAATAGATACATTTGGAAATGAATACATTTATTTTTTAAATAAATGCAAAACAGAAAGAGAAGCAGTAGAATTTAGTAAAGAAATATTACAAAAGAATGGCTTTGTAGACTTAAGAGAAAAACCAACATTAATGCCAGGAGATAAGGTATACTATATAAATAGAGCAAAAAGCGTATATGTTGCAGTAATAGGAACAGACACATTAGAAACTGGATTAAATATAGTAGGAGCACATATAGATTCTCCAAGATTAGATTTAAAACCAAATCCATTATATGAAGATTCAGGATTTGCATATTTTAAAACACATTATTATGGAGGAATAAAGAAATATCAATGGACAACAATTCCACTTAGTATACATGGGGTTATAGTAAAAACAACAGGAGAAAAAATAAGAATAAATATAGGAGAAGATGAAGCAGATCCAATATTTACAATAACAGACTTACTTCCACACTTAGCACAAGATCAAATGGAGAAAAAACTAAAAGAAGGAATTGCAGGAGAAGATTTGAATTTACTTATAGGAAGTATTCCTTATGGAGATGAAAAAACAACTGAAAGAGTAAAATTAAATATTTTAAGAATATTAAATGAAAAATACGAAATAACAGAAAAAGACCTATTAAGTTCAGAGTTAGAATTAGTACCAGCATTTAAAGCAAGAAGTTTAGGATTTGACAGAAGCATGGTAGCAGGTTATGGACAAGATGATAGAATATGTGCATTTACAGCTTTAAGAGCAATATTAAATGTAAATAATCCTAAAAAAACAGCAGTATGTATATTAGCCGACAAAGAAGAAATAGGAAGCATGGGAAACACAGGAATGGAATCAAATGTATTTGACACATTTGTAGCAGAGTTACTAAATAAAAAAGCAGAAAACAGACCAAATCAATTAGATAAAGTATTCTGTAATTCTAAGATGTTATCAGCAGATGTTGATGCAGGGCTAGACCCAATATATGCAAGTGTGTCAGAAAGAAACAATGCATCATTCCTAGGACACGGAATAGGACTAAACAAATATACAGGTGCAAGAGGAAAATCTGGAGCATCAGATGCAAACGCAGAATACGTAGCACAAATAAGAGCAATGTTAGAAAAAAATGAAATACCATACCAAATAGGAGAATTAGGAAAAGTAGACGTAGGAGGAGGCGGAACAATAGCCTATATTCTAGCAAACAAGGGAATAGATGTAATAGACTGTGGCGTACCAGTATTATCAATGCATTCACCATATGAAGTAACAAGCAAATATGATATATACCAAGCATACAGAACATATGAAACATTCATGAAATAAAAATGAGGGAAAAAGGGGCTTACCCCCCTTTTCCCTCATTTAGTTAAATTATAAATTGTATAAGTTATTATCTATGCATAGTTTTGCTCTTGAAGCTGTTTTTTCATCTGATTTAAGAGCATTTTCTAAGAATTCAGGATGGTTTATTAAAAATGTTCTCATTGTTTTATCCGGGTTTTCGTAAAAGTTTTTTAGCATTTCATATTGAGTAAGGTTTATTATTTTCATATCAAGTGCTTTTTTAAATAAAGTTTCATCTATATTTATCATTGAAAAAGATTTTACATTTGAGGCTTCTAGTTTTTCTTTTCCACCTTGCATTCTGTCTACAACTACTGTGCTCCAACATATTTTTGCTCCTAGACTTTCTATCGATGGAATCCATGCACGTATATAGCTTGAGGCTTCTGTAATTAAGTCTGCTATGTGTAATACTTTTGCATTTTTTACTTCTGATAGGTCAATTGTAGTTTCAAATTCGCTGTCTGTTATTACCATACTTAAGTCTTTATATATTGTTATATGTGGTTTGTTAAGTTTGTTTGCTATTATGTTAGAGAAAAACCAATCTCTTCTTTCACCACCAGAGATATAGTCTATTTCGCTAATATTAATGTTTTCCTTAATAAAACTAATCATTTCGTCTATTACAGATTTGTAAATTTTATTTTCGTTATAATGTTCAAAAGTTTTTTCAAATACTTTCCTTGGAAGACTATCCTTATTTTGTTTTTCATAATCTATAAATTCCAAAAGCTCTACTGCATCTTGTTCGCTTCCATATAAAAAGTGTGTGTTTATATAATATGGACCAATTTTACCGAGATGTATACCAAAAGGGTTTATTGTCTGGACAAATTTTTAAAGCATGTGTTTCAAATAAATTTGATATTATATTATTCATAAAAAACCTCCTAATATTTTCTTAAATGATAAATCAAAAGTATTATAAAGTCAAATGAAAATATTGAAAAAGATGTTAAAACATGATAATATTGTAAAAAATGTAAAAAGGAAAGATAAAAATGAAAAATGCAATGGATAAATTGATTAATAGGATTAAAGAAACAAATAATCCAACTGTTATGGGGTTAGATCCAAGATATGACATGATACCAGAAAGTATTAGGACAAAGTATTCAGAAGATATTGAAGGGGCTTGCAAAGCTATACTAGAATTTAACAAAGAATTAATTGATAGTGTTTATGACATAGTTCCAGCAGTAAAACCTCAAATTGCTTTTTATGAGATGTTTGGGACAGAAGGTATAAAAGTATTCAACGAAACATGTAAATATGCTAAACAAAAAGGAATGATTATAATAGCAGACGTTAAAAGAGGAGATATTGGTTCAACAGCAGCAGGATATTCAAATGCATATTTAGGTAAAACTCCAATAGGAGAAGAAAAAGTATCAATATATGATGTCGATTTTGTAACTGTTAATCCATATTTAGGTATTGATGGAGTAAAACCATTTATAGAGGATTGTAAAGAATATGGTAAAGGAATATTTATACTAGTGAAAACATCTAACAAATCTTCTGGGGAATTACAAGATTTAAAATTAGAAAATGGTATAACAATATATGAAAAAGTTGCAGAATTAGTAAACTCTTGGGGAGAAGATCTAGTTGGAGAATATGGATATAGTAGAGTGGGAGCAGTAGTTGGTGCAACATATCCTATTCAAATAAAAGAATTAAGAGAAATTATGCCTAAAACATATTTTTTAATTCCAGGATATGGTGCACAAGGTGGAAAGGCAGAAGACATAGCATTAGGATTTAAAGATGGAATTGGTGGAATAGTAAATGCTTCTAGAAGTTTAATGTCAGCATATAAGTCTGATAGATGGAAAGATAAATATTCAGAAAAAGAATTTGGTAAAGCAACTAGAGCAGAAGCAATAAGAATGAGAGATGAGTTAAATAAAGAGATCATAAACTAAAGTTTTGTCAACGACAAAAATAGAACAATTAATTTAAAAAATCTCTTGCAAAATATAACAAAAAATGATAATATATTTACATATTAATAATAATAAATAATAGATTTAAAAAAAACCCCAATTTTAGGGCAAGTTTTTTAAATCTATTTTTGTTTTTGGAATTTAGGAGGAAAATGTAAATGAACACAAAGTATATTTTTGTAACAGGTGGAGTAGTATCTGGATTAGGAAAGGGAATAACAGCTGCATCTTTAGGTAGACTTTTAAAAAATAGAGGATATAAAGTAACAATTCAAAAAATGGACCCATATATAAATGTAGACCCAGGAACAATGAGCCCAATTGAGCATGGAGAGGTTTTTGTAACAGATGATGGAGCAGAAACAGATTTGGATTTGGGACATTATGAGAGATTTATAGATGAAAATTTAACTAAGAATTCTAGTATTACAACAGGAAAGATTTATTCTAGTGTAATAGAAAAAGAAAGAAGAGGAGAATATTTAGGAAAAACTGTTCAAGTAATTCCACACATTACAAACGAAATAAAAGAAAATATATATAGCTTTGAAAACGAAGATGTTGACATTGTAATTACAGAGATTGGTGGAACTATAGGAGATATAGAGGGATTATCTTTTATAGAAGCTATACGTCAAGTTGGAATAGAAAAACCAAAAGGAGATGTAATATACATACATGTAACTTTACTTCCATACATTTCTGGTTCAAATGAGCTAAAATCAAAACCAACTCAACACTCTGTAAAAGAATTACAATCTTTAGGAATTAAACCAGATATATTAGTTTGCAGATCAGAATTACCAATACTAGATAATATGAAGCAAAAAATAGCTTTATATTGCAATGTAAGACCAGAGAGTGTAATTCAAAATAGCACAGTAGACAATTTGTATGCAGTACCACTAATGCTAGAAGAAGAGGGACTTACAAGAGAAGTATGTAGATGCTTAAATTTGGACAAAGTTGAACCAAGAAATGAAGAATGGCAAGCAATGATTGACCATATAAGACAAATAGAAGCAGGTCCAGTAAAAGTTGCAATTGTAGGAAAATATGTAGCATTAGAAGATTCATATCTTTCAGTTGCAGAAAGCTTAAGACACGCAGGATTTGCAAATGATGTAAAAGTTGATATTGATTTTGTTGATTCAGAAGAGATAAATGATAACAATGCAAAAGAAAAACTAGGCAAATATGATGCACTTTTAGTTCCAGGAGGATTTGGAAATAGAGGAATAGAAGGTAAAATAGCAACAATAAAATATGCAAGAGAAAATAAAATACCATTTTTAGGAATATGCTTAGGAATGCAAATGGCAGTTGTTGAATTTGCAAGAGATGTGCTAGGGCTAAAAGATGCAAATTCAGAAGAATTTGATGAAAACACCCAAAATCCTGTAATTCATATTATGGATGACCAAAAGAACATAGAAAACAAAGGCGGAACAATGAGGCTTGGAAGTTATCCATGCATATTAAAAGAAGGTACAAAGGCTTTTGAATTATATGGTAAAAAAGAAATAGCAGAAAGACACAGACATAGATTTGAATATAATAATGATTATAAACAAAAAATGGAAGAAGCAGGACTTATATGCAGTGGAACATCACCAGATGGAAGACTTGTTGAAATAGTTGAATTAAAAGACCATCCATTCTTTATAGCAGGACAATTCCACCCAGAATTTAAATCAAGACCAAATAGACCAGGACCACTATTTAAAGGTTTAATAGCCGCAGCAAAAAAATAAAAGAATATTATCACTTTTAACTGGGCATAATAATATAATAGTATTGACAATGTAAATGCAATGTGATACAATTTTGATATAAAGGTGAGAGGTGATAATTATGGCTAAGACAGATACCTTAAATATAAGAATTGAACCAGAGTTAAAAAAAGAGGTTGAAATAACATTAAATGACTTAGGAATGAACATAGCAGAAGCGGTAACAATTTTTTTAAAGCAAGTGGTAATGACTGATAGTATACCGTTTATAATTAGAAAACCTAAGTTAAATGCAGAAACAATAAAAGCAATGGAAGACGCTAAAAAAGGAAAAAATCTAAGCAAGGGCTATACAGACTTAGATGAAATGTGGGGGGATTTAGAACAAGAGGATTAGTTAATGATAGTAAAATATAGTAATTTGTTTAAAAAAGATTACAAATTAATGAAAAAACGAGGACTAAACATGAACCTTTTACATGAAGTTGTTGAAATGTTAGTTAAAGAAATTCCCCTTCCGGAAAAATACAAAGAGCATTATCTAGTTGGCGACTATAAACGGATATAGGGAATGCCACATACAGCCTGATTGGCTTTTAATATATTCAATTAATAAACAAGAATTAGTATTAACAGCTTTCAGAACAGGCTCACATTCCGATTTATTTGAGTAAAAAACCGAAGCATAATTTATGCTTCGGCTTTTTTGTCGAATAGGAAAAATTGAAAATTTTACGTACTTACAAATCCAGATTTAAAAAACAAAAATTGTTTAAAATCAGATAGGTATAAAATGCTGCGAAGCATCCTTGCAGAAATTTTCCTAGTAAATAAGGCTTTATAGAAATTCCGTTCTTAGAGGTTATACTAAGAACCTGCAAAGCTACAGAAATTCCACCAAAACCAAGTAGAAAAGCACAAATAATAATATTAGTTGATATGTTTTTGCTTGCAATTAATGCAATAGAACAAACCCCATTTGTAAGTTCTATAAGGCCTATTACAATTCCTTTTATGTATTTAGAGGGAATACCGAAAGTTTTAAAAATGGGTGAAAGAAAGCTAGAAATTAATTCTAAACAACCACTACTATTTAAAATTGAAATAACAACAGAAAAAAGCACAACAAATCCGCCAATAAGAAATATGGTACTAATTGAATTCATAATGGAACTAGCTAAAACTTCTCCCAAATTTGATAATGATATTCTAGAAGGCAATTTATTAGAAGTTTCGATAAAAGAAGTGCTTCTTTTATTTTTGCTATTTTTCCACCATCTGAACAAAATCCCAACAGTGATACATGCAAAGATATGTGTTATCAGTAATAAAATTCCAGTTTTAGTATCTTTAAAAAGACCAATTCCAACTGTTCCAATAATGAATAAAGGCCCAGAATTATTTGTAAAAGCAATAAGCCTTTCTGCTTCTATATCTGAACATAAACCTTGCTTTTTAAAGTCAGCTACTATTTTTGCACCGACAGGGTAACCACTAATAATTCCCATTATAAAAGGAAAAGCACCTTCACCAGGAACATTAAAAACAGGCTTCATCAATTTGTTTAACATTTTACCAAGTATAGATATTATATTTGTATATCCCAAAAGTTCTGTGGCAATAAAAAATGGTAAAAGAGAAGGAACAACAGAGTTTGCCCACAAGCTTAATCCTTTTTTTGCAGCAGATAAATTACTATTTGAAAAAAGAATTAAAAACAAGGTAAATAAACATATAATGGTAGGAATAATTAATGATTTGGCTTTTAATACAAGCATCTTAAACTTATTCATGGACACACCTCTTATTTACATTTATATTAAATTTTGCATAATATATAACAAGAAAATAAAGAGTAGACAAAAAGTAAAAATAATGTTATATTATGTAGAGATTAAGTAAGAGGGGAATCAGAATGAATAATTATGAGAATGCTAAAAAAATATTAGAAAAATATAATCAACAACAAATAATTTCTATTGCAGATAAAATGCCAAAGGAAAAACAAGAAATGCTTGCAGAGCAAGTACTAAAAATAGATTTTGAAGAATTGAAAGAGTTATATGAAAAAACATTTGAAGATATATATGTAGATTTGGAACAATTAGAACCAATAAGAGGGGTAAATCCGGATAAACTTCCAAAGGAAAAGCTAGATGAGTATGAGCAAATTGCAACAAAAATAATAAAACAAAATAAATTTGCAGTGGCAACTATGGCAGGTGGCCAAGGAACAAGGCTTCGGACATTTACTTCCAAAAGGTACATATAAAGTTGATGTTGGAGAAAATGGAAAATATTTATTTGAAATTATAGTTGATACACTAAAAAGAGCAAACAAAAAATATAGTGTAATTATACCTTGGTACATAATGACAAGCAGGGAAAATAATAAAGATACAGTAACTTTTTTAGAAGAAAAGGACTATTTTGGATATCCAAAAGAATATGTATATATTTTTGAACAAGGTGAACTTCCATTAATAACAGAACAAGGTAAACTTTTGCTAAATAAAGAAGGATTAATAAAAGAAGCTTCTAATGGAAATGGTGGAATTTTTAATTCTATGCTAAAAAAAGGTGCAATTGCTGACATGGAAAAAAGAGGTATAGAATGGATTTTTATTGGTTCTGTTGACAATATCTTATTAAAATTAGTAGATAGTTTACTTTTAGGTTTAACTATAAGCGAAGGAAATCAAATAGGAACAAGAACTGTATTAAAAAGGGATCCAGAAGAAAGAGTAGGTGTTTTGTGTAAACAAAACAATAAAATAAAAGTTATTGAATATACAGAGCTTCCAAAAGAAATTGCTTGTATAAAAGATGATGAAGGAGAATTGGTTTTTGGAGAATCACATATAATGTGTAATTTATTTAGTTTGGGTGCTATAAAAAGAGCAAGTACAAAGGAATTAGAATATCATATAGCATTTAAAAGAGCAGATTACTTAAATGAAAACGGAGAATTTATAAAAGTAGATAAACCAAATGCATATAAATTTGAGAAATTTATATTTGATAGTTTTAAGTTGTTTGACAATATATCAATTTTAAGAGGAAAAAGGGAAGAAGATTTTGCACCAGTAAAAAATATGACTGGTGAAGATAGCCCAGAGACTGCAAAAAAACTATATGAAAACTATTGGAAAAAAGCATAAGTTATGATATATTATAAAAGTAAAAACTGTGTCTATGAAGGGATGGTAAAAAATGAGTAGTAAAGGTAGAAGATATAACAGGTATGCAGAACCAAAACTTAATATGAAAAAAGTTTTAGGCGTAATTGTTGCAATTTTAGTAATAATAATGGTGATTGTTTCAATTGTAAATGTAATAAAAAATGGAGAAGATAAAAAGAAAGTAAAAAGCTACTCATATTATACAGTATATGAAAATGGTAAGTTTGGTGTAATAAACAATGAGGGAGAAACGGTTATTAATCCTGAATATACCGAAATAGTATTAATTCCAAACAAAGATGTTCCAATATTTATTTGTACATATGATTTAAATGATCAAGACGGAACATATAAAACAAAAGTAATAAATCAAAAAAATGAAGAAATATTTAAAGAATATAGCAAAGTAGAAGCAATAGATAATTTTGATTCAAAACAAAACATTTGGTATGAAGATGATGTTTTAAGAGTAGAAAAAGATGGAAAATATGGATTAATAAATTTTGAAGGAAAAGAAGTTTTGCCTTGCGATTATGATGAGATAACAGCATTAAAAGGAGTAACAAATAATTTATTAGTAAAAAAAGACGGAAAAGTAGGACTTGTAAATGAAAAAGGACAAACTATTGTAAATACAGAATACAAAGATATAAAAACTTTAAAAGAAGGATATAAAAACGAATATATAATAGTAAATGATAATAACCAATATGGAATAATAAGCACAACAGGAACAGTAATTATAGAGCCAAAATATGAAGATGTAAAATATTTAAATAATTCAGAAATGTTTGCAATTAAAGATGCTGGAGTATGGAAGCTAATAAATAAAGATAATCAAGTTTTAATAGATGGTGGTTATGACAATATAATAGAAGCAAAAGGAGAAAATGTAGTAGTAGAAAAAGGCGGAAAGTATGGAGTTGTAACAACAAAGAATGAAGAAAAAATTCCAGTAGAATATGAACAAATAAAATATACATTTTCTATATATTACATAGCAAAAACTGGTGGAAAATACGGAATTATTAATCTGAACAATGAGCAAGTAAAGGATTTTAATTATATAAATATGGATTATGTTGAAAAAGGCGATTTTATACAAGCTGATGTATCAGATACAGAAACAGTAATATTTGATAACAATTTATCTGAAAAAATAAGTGGAATAGTATCTGAAATAAATCAAGAAAAGGGTTATATAAAAGTATATACAAACAATGAGTATAAATACTACAATTTCAAATTTGAAGAAAAGAAATCTTCAGATATATTAACATCAAACAACTTATTCTTAAGTAAAAAAGATGGAAAATATGGATATGTAAACAAAGAAGGAAAAGTAATAGTAGATTATATATATGAAGATGGAACAGAGCAAAATTCATGTGGCTTTGCTGCTGTAAAAAAAGATGGAGTATGGGGAAGCATAAACAAAGTAGGAGCAGTAGAATTAGAACCATCAGTTAATTTAGATAGCAATATATATACAACATTTATAGGCAAATGGCATTTAAATGATAGTGGATTATATTACGAAAAATAGAAGGACAAAAGGGGGATATTCCCCCTTTATTCTTGAACATAAAAATCTATTTGCAAAAGAGGAGAAGAAAAATGGAGTTAAAAGTAAAATATCAATACACATATTTTATAAAACCGTTTTTAATTAAAGAAAATAAATATAAAAAATATCTATTGAGCTTGTTAAAAAATGAAAAATTTAATTTAAAGTTTTTTGAAAAGGAAAGAGATTTAAATATATACTCATATTTTTTGCCAGAAGTAAGAGATTATATTTTTCCAACTTTTAGCTATGATAAACAAAAAATAAAAGAGTTTGAAAACTTAGATAATGCACTAAAATCAAATCTTTTAGCGGATTTGCATTGTAATGTATTTGAATACAAGCTAAACAAAAAAGCTCAAGGTAAAATAAATGATAATGAAGGAATATTTTTTAATATAACAAATATAGAAGTTATTTGCTTTGATTCTGGAATATGTTTTTTACTAATAAAAACGGATTTAGAAAACAATCAAAATTTCTCGAACTTATTAGACTTTAACTATAAATTTAAAGATATAAATTCAGAATTTTCAAAATTAAAGGAATATAATAATATAAAAATACAAACAGATGAATTTAGCAATATGAAGGATTTGCCACAATTTATACAAGAAGTAATAGGGGGAGAAGGAAAATTCGCAGATTTAAAGGATATAGATATGTACAATAGAAGATTCTTCGTTTATACATATGCATGTGTAGAGCAAGAAAACTGGGAAAACTTTAATGACATAGAAAACGATTTTATAAAATTTACAAATGTTCTACCAAATAATAATACAATTGCTTTTAATGGAGAAAAACTAAATAAAATAGTTGAAACAGTTGATCAATTTAAAAATGCAAGATTCGGATTTACAAAGCAAAGTGCAACATTTCTTGCATCTAGCATAGACACAAACAATTATACAAAATTATTATTTGAATATGATAACGATTATTTATATACGTTAATATTTAGTTTGTATCAAAGAATTTATTTAAAAAAGATAGAACTTGATTTAAAAAGCAAAAAAAATATTGATAGTATACGAAGAGTGTTTACAAAATTCACAAAAGAAATATGGGGGAAAGAGCTAACTAATTCGGTTACAGGTACAACTTTCTATAGCAAATGGAAAAAGACATTTGAGTTAGAGGAATTGTATAATAATATAAAAAACAAATATGATATTATATACAAAGACTCATCTGTAGAAAAAGAAAATAAGGTAAATAAAATAATTTTAATAGCCTTGGTAATATCATTGCTATTAAACATAATTAATCTATTCGTGCTAATAAGAATAAGATAAGCAAGGAGGAAAGATGAAAACCTTTTGTGGAACAGATATAATAGAAATAGGTAGGATAAAAGAATCAATAGAGAGATCTCGGAGAAAGATTTTTAAATATAATTTATACTCCAGCAGAGATTGAATATTGTGAGAGCAAAAAAAATGCAAAATACTATCACTATGCAGGAAGGTTTGCGGCAAAAGAAGCAATATTTAAAGCTATATCAGGACTTCTAAAGAATAAGTTTGATATATCTTGGCATAATGCACAAGTAATAAATGATAAAAATGGAAATCCACAAATAGAATTCCTAGATATAAAATTTGATAAATTAAAAAGTATTGATATATCAATATCACATTGCAAAGAATATGCGGTGGCAACAGTAGTTGCAGTAGTGGAGGACTAAAATGGAACTTTTTGATTCACATGCACATTATAATGATGAAAAATTTGAAGAAGATAGAGAAGAAATTTTAAAAGAAATATATAGATCTGGTGTAACAAAGTTAGTAAATGCAGGGTATAGTTTAGAATCTTCTAAAAGCGCAATACAGATAGCAAATTCTCATGATTTTATATATTCAACAGTTGGAATTTCTCCAAATGACATAGCAGATTACAAAAAAGAAGATTTAAAAGAAATTGAAAATCTTGCTAAAAGCCCAAAGGTGGTTGCAATAGGCGAGATTGGGCTAGATTATTATTGGAACAAAGAAAATAAAGATTTGCAAAAAGAGGTTTTTATATCTCAAATAGAAATAGCCAACAAATTAAATTTACCAATAGTTATACATACAAGAGAAGCAGTATATGATACACTTGAAATATTAAAAAACAACAATTGTAACAAAAAAGGAATTTTTCACTGTTGTCCATTTAATGTGGATTTGGTTAGAGAGGGACTAAAATTAGGCTTTTATATATCTTTTGCAGGACCAACAACCTTTAAAAATAGCAAAAATGCACCTGAAATAATAAAAATGGTACCATTAGATAAAATGTTAATAGAAACAGATTCACCATATCTTAGCCCAGAGCCTTTTAGAGGTAAAAGAAATGACTCTAGAAATGTAAAATATATTGCGCAAAAGATTGCAGAAGTAAAACAAATTCCATTAGAAGAAGTTGCAAAAGCAACATACAATAATGCAGAAAAAATATTTGGAAATAAAGCTATTTAAGAAACTATTTGTTCTTACTAATTTAAGTTTTTGAATAATGAAAAAATCCAGTTTAAAACTGGATTTTTTTTGTTTAAAAATTTTTATTTGTTAAAATCAACTTTAACGTTTTTTCTAGCTTCTTCACTTTCTACTTTAAAGAATTCTTCTGGTTTAAAACCAAACATTGAAGCTATAATATTAGAAGGGAAAACTTCTAATTTAGTGTTATACATTGTTACACTATCATTATAAAATTGTCTTGAGAAAGAAATTTTATTTTCTGTGTTTTGTAATTCTTGTTGTAATTCAGAGAAGTTTTGGTTAGCTTTTAGTTCTGGATAACTTTCAGAAACTGCCATAATAGTTTTTAAAACTCCTGATAATTGATTATCAAGTTCTGCTTTTTCATGGATAGTACCTGCATTTGCCCAAGAAGTTCTAAGTTCTGCGACTTTTGTTAATACATCACTTTCATGAGCCATGTATCCTTTAACTGTTTCTACTAAATTTGGTATTAAATCAAATCTTCTTTGCAATTGAACATCAATTTGACTCCAAGAGTTTTTTACTTTTTGTCTTAATCTAACTAAAGTATTGTACATAGAAATTACAAGAATTACTAATACTACAATAATAATTATTGCGATCCACATAATAAAGACCCCCTATTAAAATAAATTTACGAATTCATTATAGCATACCGAAAACAGCATAGCAAGAAATAATTATATAAATTCCAATTTGCCTGTTAAACTTATATATTATATAAACCTTGTCTCCGTATGCATATTTTTGTACAAGCAGCATATAATTATACTATGAGAAGTTGGTAAAAAAATTCCAAATTTGACAAATCGTTAAAAAAATAGTATAATAAAAAAGGTCGCTTGAAGGAGGGATTAAATATTCTTATGAATAAACAAAAAAACTCGCATATATCATACAAAAAGATTATTGCACTAAGTATATTATTTATTGTAATCTTAGGGATATCGGTATTAGCGGGAAATGTAAAAGTAAACAGTGTTAAAATAAGATTTTCAAACAACCACGAAATTACAGTTTTAACATCAAAAACAAAAGTATCAGAAATATTAGAAGAAAACCATATAATGATTTCATCAGATGAAGTTGTAACACCTGCGTTAGAAGAAGAAATTACATCAGCAAATGCAATAGTTATTTCATTAAATGGACAAGAGCCAACACAAATTGCAGATATAAATAATGAAAATTTAAACACAAATATAGAAGAAATAGCACAAAATTATACAGATATTACAGAAGAAATAATAACTGTTAAAGAAGAAATTCCATTTGAAACAATAACAAAAGATGTTTCAAACGGAAGTAATACAGTAAATAAAGTTATACAAGCTGGAAAAAACGGTATAAAAGAAGTGACATATAAAGTTAGATATAAAGGCGATGTAGAAGTAGAAAGAATAGAACTTTCTTCTAAAGTAATTAAAGAACCAGTAAATAAAATAGTTCAAATACAAACAGTTACATCAAGAAGCACATCAAGAGGAGCAGGAGTAACAACAGCATCAAGTGGAAGATATAAAGTTACAGCATATTGTTCATGTGCAAGATGTTGTGGAAAAACAAACGGAGTCACAGCATCAGGAAAAAGAGCAACAGCAAACCATACAGTTGCAGCTCCAAGTACATTTGCATTTGGAACACAAATGGTTATAAACGGAAAAACTTATGTAGTAGAAGATAGAGGCGGCGCAATACAAGGAAACAGAATAGACGTTTATATGAATTCACACGCAGAAGCAATAGCATGGGGAGTAAGATACTTAGACGTAGAAGTAATAAAATAAAAATAATAAAAGATAGGGGGAACAACCCCCTTATTTTTTTTATGGAATAGGAAAAATTCTATAATCGCTATTACCTTTGAGATTTCCTCTATTTAAAAGAAAAAACATTGTAAAAAAATTATATATATGATATAAAATAAATATTAACAAGTAAAGGAAGGTACAAATGAAAGCCCAAGAAAAAATGAAAAAAGAAAACAGTTCATCATTTATGAAAAATGTTGCTATGCTTATGATTGCACAGATACTTATAAAAATATTAGGATTTGTGTATAGGCTGGTAATAATTAATATAGAGGGATTTGGAGATATTGGAAATGGATATTATGATGCAGGTTACACAGTGTATTCTTTGCTACTTACATTATCATCAGTTGGAATACCTACAATAATTTCTAAATTAGTATCGGAAAGAGTTGCAACAGGTGATCATAAAGGAGCATATAGGATTTTTAAAACTTCTTTAAAGATATTTACATTAATTGGAGCATTTTTTTCTTTGGTACTATTTTTTGGAGCAGATATAATAGCAAGAAAAATATTAAATGTGCCAGATGTAAAATATGTTTTAATGGTTTTAGCACCAGCAATTATGTTTGTTGCTTCTTCTGCTGTTTTAAGAGGATACTTTGCAGGGCTTGGAAGCATGAAGTCAACAAGTGTTTCTCAAACATTAGAGCAATTTTTTAACTGTGTTTTAACAATTACATTTGTATATGCATTAGTAGGTAAAGATCCAGCTATAATGGCTGCAGGAGGAAATTTGTCTACAACACTGGCTATTTTAATTTCTTTTACATATTTAGTTATCTTCTACAAGAGAAGAAAAAAAGGAATTATGGCAGAATGCAAAGCACAAACAGTTGAACAAGAAGATAAAACTACAGGAAAACTTATAAAAACAATATTTGCAATATCAATACCAATGACAATTGGTTCATTAATATCAGTTATTAATAATATGATAGACACAGTTACAATAAGTAATTGTATACAAACTGCATTTTCTGGAATTCTAGAAGGCGGAAAAGCAGCACTAGAAGCAAAAGCAATGGAATTATCAGGAGTATTATCAAAAGTAGTAACAATAATACATCTTCCACTTGCAATTACAGGAGCTTTTTGTACAGCATTAGTTCCAGCAATATCATCAGCAATATCAGTAAAAGATTATGCAACAGTAAATAAAAGATTATCATTTTCATTTTTTGCTTCAATTTTATTAATAATGCCATGCGCAGCTGGATTAGTAGCACTTGCAGAACCAATTCTAAAATTAATTTATCCAGCAGCTTCAAATGGAGCGAATATATTAGTCTTAAGTACAATTACGATGATATTTGTATCACTAAACTATGTTGTAGAAGGTGGGCTATATGGATTTGGTAAAGTACATATTCCAGCAATAGCATTAGCAATTGGAGGAGTAGTTAAATTAATTTTAAATATTATTTTAATAAGTAATCCAGGAATTAATATATTAGGAGCAGTTATTAGCTCAATAGTATGCCAAGTTATACTATTTGTAATATGTATGTATTATCTAAACAAAGAAATAAAACTAAATATGAATTTAAAAGATCATGTATTAAAACCAACTTTTGCATCAGCAGTTATGGGAATTATAGTTTATATTGTATATAAAGTAATTGCAGGTGCACTTGGAAATGCAATATCAACAATTATAGCTATTTGCCTAGGAGCAATAATATATTTATTATTAGTAATTTTTATGAAAATGCTTACAAAAGAAGAAATATATATGATACCATTTGGGACAAAAATATATAGTTTGTTGGTAAAATTAAAAGTATATAAAGAAAATTAAGGAGAAATTTATGAAATTAGTTTCATGGAATGTAAATGGATTAAGAGCAATATATAAAAAGGGCTTTGAAGAATCATTTAAAGAACTTGATGCAGATATATTTTGCATTCAAGAAACAAAAATGCAAGAAGGCCAAATAGAATTAGATTTACAAGGATATTATCAATATTATAATTATGCAGAGAGAAAAGGATATTCCGGAACAGCAATTTTCACAAAAAAAGAACCATTAAAGGTATCATACGGAATAGGAATAGAAGAACACGATAAAGAAGGCAGAGTAATAACACTAGAATTTGATATGTTTTATATGGTAAATTGCTATACGCCAAATTCAGGGCGAGAACTTGCAAGATTAGAATATAGAATGACTTGGGAAGATGAATTCAAGAAATATTTAATTAAATTAGATAAACAAAAGCCAGTAATAATATGTGGAGATTTAAATGTAGCACATACGGAAATAGATTTAAAAAATCCAAAGTCAAACAGAAAAAATGCAGGATTTACAGATGAAGAGAGAAGTAAAATTGAAGAATTATTAAATTCTGGATTTACAGACAGCTTTAGAAAAATGTATCCAGATAAAGAAGGAGCTTACACCTGGTGGTCATATATGTTTAATGCAAGAGCAAATAATGCAGGGTGGCGTATTGACTATTTTCTAGTATCTGATAGAATAAGTAAAAATATAAAAGATGCATATATTTATTCAGAAATAATGGGAAGTGACCATTGCCCAGTAGGATTAGAAATAGAAGAATAAAGGGGAGAAATTAAATGAAAGAAACAAAAAAATGGACAAGATGGCTGTACTGGTTTGCATTTGCGGTTGCAGTGATATTTGTATACAAAACGCTAGACAATTTTAACGATATTTCAATATGGTTTAACAAATTATTATCAATATTAATGCCATTTTTAATGGGAATATTAGTAGCATATTTATTTTATATACCATGTAGGCAAATTGAAAGCTTATACAAAAAGTTAAAACCAAAATTTATAAAGAAAAGAGCAAGAACTTTATCAATTATTACAGTGTATATAATGGCAATATTATTGTTAGCAATAATTATAAATATAATAATACCAGCACTTTCAGAAAGTGTAGTTGAATTAGCTAATAGCATGCCAGGGTATTATAATACAGCAATGGAATATGTAGAAAATATGCCAGAAGATGCAATAATAAAAAAAGCAGATGTTTTAGAAATTATAGCAAACTTACAAAAAATAGATATAACCAAAATTTTAAGCCTAGAAAATATATATGGCTATATAAAAGGCGTTGTTGGAGTAGCTCAAGGAATATTTAGTGTGTTTGTTACACTAATAATGTCTGTATACATATTAGCAGAAAGAAGCCAAATATTAAAATTTGTAAGAAGACTAAATTCTGCAATATTTAAAGATAAAACTTGTAAGATTATAGACAAATATTTTATGAAAGCTAATGATATATTCTTTAAATTTGTATCAAGCCAAGTATTAGATGGAATAATAGTAGGAATAATAGTATCAATAGCAATGTGGATACTAGGGGTAAAATATTGGGTGCTATTAGGATTTATGATAGGATTGTTTAATATAATTCCATATTTCGGAGCAATAGTTGCAGTAGTAATTGCTAGTATAATAACAATATTTACAGGAGGATTTGCAAAAGCAATATGGATGGTTATAGTAGTAGTAATACTTCAACAAATAGATGCAAATATAATAAACCCTAAAATAGTAGGAAATGCATTGCAATTAAGCCCTATATTAGTAATATTTTCTGTAACACTATTTGGAGCATATTTTGGAGTGCTTGGAATGTTCTTAGCAGTTCCAATAATTGCAGTAATAAAATTAATAACAAATGACTTTATAGATTATAGAACAAAGAAGAAAAAACAAGAAGAAAAATTGTAATTTGTGTGAGGGGGGAATTCTAGGGACTGTCCCTCAAAATCACCAAACCTGGGGATTTTGGGGACTGCCCTGAATTCATCCGGAACTAAACAAATTACAATTTATAGAAAAGGAGAATACAAATGCTAAAAAAATATATAATAACATTTCTAATTTCAATGGTACCATTAATAGAATTAAGAGGTTCAATCCCAATTGGATTGAGTTCGCTATGGGGAGATCCTATTCCAGTACTCCCACTTTATATAATTTGTATATTGGGAAATATGCTACCAGTACCATTTATTTATTTATTTGCTAGAAGAGTTCTAGAATGGGGAGCAGATAAAAAATATATAGGTAAATTCTTTAAATGGTGCTTAGAAAAAGGAGAAAAAGGTGGAAAAAAACTTCAAGAAAAAGCAGGAAAAACAGGATTATTCTTTGCATTATTAATATTTGTAGGAATTCCACTTCCAGGAACAGGAGCATGGACAGGAACACTTGCAGCAAGTATATTAGATATGGATTTTAAAAGAAGTATTTTGGCAGTTATGTTAGGAGTAATATTAGCAGGAATTATAATGGGGCTTGCATCAGCAGGAGTATTTGGAGCAGTGGGAGCAATATTTGCAGCTTAACAATAATGGGGAAAAAGGGGTCAGACCCCTTTTTCCCTCAAAGTTCATATAAAGTTAATAATTGTAATATATAATTTTAAAGTTAAGGAGTGTAATTATGAGTTATATAGAATTAAAGGGCGTTACAAAATTATATAGTGATGGAAATGTAAAGGCTGCAGATGGTGTATCTTTCTCAGGAGAAAAGGGAGAGATTATTGTAGTTGTAGGACCAAGCCGGAGCACGGAAAGACTACTGTTTTAAATTTAATTGGTGGAATGGATAGTGTAACTAGTGGCAAAATAATTGTAGATGGAAAAGATATAAGCAAATATAATGAAAGAGGGCTTACAACATATAGAAGAAATGATATTGGATTTGTATTTCAATTTTATAATTTAATACCAAATTTAACTGCAAAAGAAAACGTTGAACTTGCAAGCCAAATATGTAAAAATGCATTAGATCCAGAACAAGTTTTAAAAGATGTAGGACTTGAAAAGAGAATGAATAATTTCCCTGGACAGTTGTCTGGTGGAGAACAGCAAAGAGTTGCAATAGCAAGAGCAATTGCTAAAAATCCAAAATTGCTTTTATGTGATGAGCCAACTGGAGCATTAGACTATAATACAGGAAAAGAAGTATTAAAGTTATTACAAAATACAGCAAGACAGAAAAATATAACAGTTATAATAATTACACACAACCAAGCAATAACACCAATGGCAGATAGAATAATAAAAATAAAAAATGGAAAAGTTAATGAAAATAGAATTAACGAAAACCCTGTTTCAATAGACCAAATTGAATGGTAGAAACAAAAAAACAGAGAAAAAACAAAAGGGGTCTGTCCTCTTTTGTTCAGAATTTTATGGAGGAAAGATGAAAAAAGCATACGTAAAAGATATTGTTAAAGAAATAAAAAGAACAAGAAAAAGATATATATCTATTATTGCAATTGTAATATTAGGTGTTGCTTTTTTCGTTGGAATAAATGCATCATGCCCAGATATGCTAAATACTTTTAATAAATATATTAATGATTATAATGTTTTTGATCTTAATTTAATTTCTACTGTTGGATTTGATAATGATGATGTGGGGACTATAAGAAATATAGATAAAATTGATTATATACAGCCTGTAAAATCAATTTGTGCTGTTGTAGAACAAGGAGATAAAGAAAAAGTTTTAAGTGTAAGTTCTGCTCCTGATAATGTAACCAAGAATACTATGAATAAAGTTGAAATAGTGGAAGGAGAATATCCTAAACAAAGTAATGAAATAGTTTTAGATAGTAAATTAAAAACAGATTACAAAATAGGAGATACAATAGAATTTATAGATACAGAAAACCAAGAGTTAGAAGATGTATTTAAGGTTAAATCATATACAGTAGTTGGTTTTGCTAATAGTCCTTTATATGTAGCAATATCCAGAGGTAGCACAACACTTGTAGATGGAACTATATCAGGATTTGCAATAGTCCTAGAGGATGCATTTTCTATGGAAGAATACACAAACATATATGCAAAAGTAACAACAAATAATAAAAATAGAACCTCAGATGAATATATAGAAGAAATAGAAAAAATTAGAGATGAAGTAAAAGAAAAAACAGATGTATTAGCAGATACAAAGTACAAAGATTTATATGAAGAAGCAAATAATAAAATTGATGATGCTAAAAAAGAAGTTCAAGATGCTAAAAACGAATTAAAAAATGCCGAACAAGAAATTGCAAATGGAAAAACAAAACTAGAAGATTCACAAAAAGAACTAAATACTCAAAAGCAGAATTTCAATAACAAAATGAAGGAATATGATAATCAAATAAAAAGTGCTAAAACCACATTGGATTCAACAAAATCTACTTTAGATCAAAAGCAAAAAGAACTAAATGATGCAGAAGCACAACTAAATGCAGAAGAGCAAAAATTAATATTAGCAGAGCAGAAAGCTCTAGAAGGAACAGGTCTAACAGATTTAAATAAATATTTAGAGTATTTGCAAAGTGTGTCTGCACCACAAGAGGCAATTACAAGTATACAAACATTAATACAAGGTAAAGCAAAACTAGAACAAGAAAAAAGTACACTTCAGGGATATAAAAATGAGTTGAATTCAGGTTTAGAGGAATACAATAAGGGGTTAAAAAACTTTGAAAATCAAAAACAGACATTAGAAAGCACTAAAAAAACAACTCAGGCAAAACTTGATTCAGCACAAACAAAAGTAGACAATGGCAGGAAAGAACTTAAACAAAATGAAGATAAGTTCAATGATAAAAAAGAAGAAGCAAACAAGAAAATAGTAGATGCAGAAAAAGAGATAAAAGATGCAGAGAAGAAACTAGAAGACCTAAAAGTAAAAATATATGTGTTAGACTTAGAAACAAATGAAGGATATGTATCATATAAATCAGATTCGAATAGTGTAGCAACAATAGGTAAAGTATTCCCGATAATTTTCTTTTTGGTAGCAGCATTAGTTTCATTAACTGCAATGACAAGAATGGTAGAAGAAGATAGGGGAATAATAGGAACATACAAATCTTTAGGATATAGTAGACCTAAAATTGCTTTAAAATATTTAACATATTCAACTAGTGCAACATTATTGGGAATTGTGTTAGGTGCAGTTATAGGTTCATATACACTTCCATGGGTAATTTCTGAAGCATATAAGATTTTATATCATACAATGCCAACAGTAATAATGAAAGTAAATATGAAGTATACTTTAATTGCCGGAATTGCAGCATTTGCTTCAACTACAATAGCAACAATGTTTGCATGTTACAGAATGCTAAGAGCAACTCCAGCAAAACTTATGAGACCAAAATCACCAAAAGAAGGCAAAAAAATATTATTAGAGAGAATACCATTTATATGGAAACATCTCAATTTTACGCAAAAGATTACTGCAAGGAATGTATTTAGATATAAAAAACGTTTATTTATGACACTAATTGGAATAGCAGGTTGTACAGCTTTAATATTTATGGGATTTGGACTTAGAAACTCTATTGCAACAATTGTAAGTAAACAGTATGGACAAATAAGAAGATATGATTTTGAAATAACATTAAAGAATGAATTAACAGAAGAAGAAAAACAAGAATTAAACAAATATATAGAAAATAATGGGCATAATTCAAAATACACATATTTAAGACAGCAAACAAATGATGTTACTGCAAATGGTGAAGAACAAAATGTGTATATAATAGGTGTAGAGAACCAAGATGAACTAATGGATTTTGTTACAATGCAAGATAGAAAAACAAAAGAAAAAGTTAAAATACAAAATGATGGAGTTGTAATAACAGAAAAGTTGTCAAAACTACTAAACGCTCATATAGGTGATGAAATAACAATAAAAATAGATGATGAAAAATCTAAAAATGTTAAGGTGTCTGGAATAATAGAAAACTATGTATATCATTATATTTATATGGATAAAGCAATGTATGAAGATGTTTTTGATGAAGAAATGATAGACAATCATATATATTTAGACATAGATGAAGCTTTAGATAAACAAACGGAAGAGGAGATTTCTAAATATTTGCTAAAAAATGAAAATATAGCACAAGTGTTAAGGTTAAGTAGTATTAGTGAAAGCTTTAGCGATATGATTAAAAGCTTAGATACAGTAGTAATTGTATTAATTACCTGTGCCGGAATGCTTGCATTTGTTGTGCTATATAACTTAAACAGCATAAATATAGAAGAAAGAAAAAGGGAGCTCGCTACAATCAAATTATTAGGTTTTTATAATAATGAATTATCTAACTATGTATTTAGAGAAAATGTAATTCTTACAATTATTGGAGGGCTTTTAGGGCTAGTGTTAGGACTTTATTTACTAACATTCATAATATCAACAGCAGAAATGGATATTGTAATGTTTGGTAGAGAACGAGCATTTTCAAGTTATTTCTTTGCATTTACATTAACACTGGTTTTTGCATTTTTAATAAATTTAATAATGAATAAAGAATTAAGAAAAATAAACATGATAGAAAGTTTAAAAAGTGTTGAATAAAAAAATAGGAGCATGCTTTATAGCATGCTCTGTTTTAAACTTATCGATTACTAGCTGAGCCGTTTAATGCGGCATTATAACCATCAGAGAAACCGTCATCATATTGAGTAGCATATTTAAAAGATAAATCTTCATTAGCTTTATTGTAACCTTCTTCATAACCAATGTTATAACCATATACACTTACATATGCAAAACCAAAGATTGATGCAATAATTATTATGAAAATAATAAAAATAAATATGAAATTAGTTAAAGATATAGTTACTTTTTTTGAAGCTTCTCTTCTATCATTTTGTCTTCTATCTGGCATATCTCATACCTCCTTCTTTTGTATATTTACAATAAAAATCAATTTATTTTTTCTATTTTAATAGTATTATTATTGCTTTTGGGTTCAAAATTAGAGAATGAACTAGCCAAATAACCAGCAACAAAACCAAGTAGAAATACTACTATAATTATTACTGTATATTTTATACTTTCTTGTTTTTGATATATTTCCTTATCATATACTTTCATATAAGAACCTCCTACAATAATATAAAATTATTATATATGATTAAAATTAATAATGCAAGAATATATTTACAAATATAAGAAAAAGATATATGATACACTAAGAAAAGGAGATCTTGTATGAAAAAACTGAATTTATTAATTTACTATATTTTATTTATTGTTTATGAAGAATTAGTATTTTCTTGTATTATATTTAAAACATTTCCTGCAAGTTTTGGACTTATAATATTATTTTCAATTCCAATTGCAATAGTTTTAAACCTTATAACAAGTGTATTTAAGCCAAAAGTAAATAAAATTATAACATATATAATAACCATTGCACTAATAATAATATTCGGAGCACAAATTGTTTATTACAGCATGTATGAAGCAATAATATCGTTTTTTTCTATGATGCATGGTGGACAAGTAACAGAGTTTATGGAAGTAATAATAGATGTTGTTTTACGAAATTGGTATGGAATATTATTATTTATAATACCACTTATTATATTAATTATATTATCTAAAAAGAAAGTAATAACATTTGAAAAAAATTCGATAAAGCAAATTGCAATCAAAATAACTAGTGTATTGATAATACAATTAATTGCATTATTATGCGTAAACTTTATAAATACTGATGACATGTATTCAAATAAAAATCTATATTACAATATACATGTTCCAAAAGTAACGGCAAACAGAATGGGACTTTTAACAACAATGAGGCTAGATTTGCAAAGATTTATATTTGGATTTGAAGAAAAATTATCAGTACAAACAAATGCAATTCCAAAAGAAGAAGAAAAAGATAGTTATAATATAACATATATAGATTTTGATAAGCTAATTAAAAATGAAGAAGATAATACAATAAAAGAAATGCACAAATATTTTTCTTCACAAGAGGCAAGTAAAAAAAATAAATATACAGGGATGTTTAAAGATAAAAATTTAATAGTTCTTGTAGGCGAATCTTTTAGTTCATTAGCAATAAGAGAAGATTTAACACCAAATCTATATAAATTATATAAAGAAGGATTCCAATTTGATAATTTTTACACACCAATATTTCCAGTAAGCACAGCAGATGGTGAGTATATTACAGATACATCTTTAATACCAAAAGAAGGTGTGTGGAGCTTTTTAAGAGTGGCAGGAAATTATATGCCATATTCATATGCTAATGTATTTGAAAAACAAGGATATTCATCAAATGCATATCATAATCATACTGCAACATATTATGAAAGAGATAAATATATAGAAACAATGGGATATAATTCTTATTTGGCAGTGGGTACAGGACTAGAAGATAGAATGGATACTTCAAATTGGCCAAATAGTGATTATGAAATGGTAAAAACTACAGTAGATGATTATATAAATAATGAAAAGTTCATGGCGTATTATATGACAGTAAGTGGACACATGAACTATACAAAAATAGGAAACATGATGGTATATAGAAATTGGGACCAAGTTAAAGATTTGCCATATTCTAATAAAGCTAAAGGTTATTTGGCTGCTAATATAGAATTAGATAAAGCAGTAGGAGAACTATTAAGTAGATTAGAACAAGCTGGAAAATTGGAAGACACAGTTATAGTAATTAGTGGTGATCATTACCCATATGGCTTGACATTAGGTGAAATAAACGAATTATCAACATTTGAAAGAGATGACAAGTTTGAAAAATTCAGAATGCCATTTTTAATATGGAGTGGAAGTATGAAAGGACCAATAAAAGTAGAAAAGATAGGCTCAAGTTTAGATGTACTACCAACTGTTTTAAACTTGTTCGGAGCAGAATTCGATTCCAGATTATTAATGGGAAGAGACATTTTATCAGATTCAGATCCAATAGTAATATTCTCAGATAGGAGCTTTATAACAGATAAAGGAAGATATAATTCATTAACAGAGCAATTTACGCCAAATGAGGGTGTAACAGTAGAAGAGGGATATGTTGATAAAATAAATACAATAATATATAAAAAATATCAAATGTCTAGGTTGATTTTAGAAAATGATTATTACAAACATGTATTTAAAACAGAAAATTAGAGATGAATGTGAAAAGGAAGAATTTATATGAAATCAAAATATGCAGATTTGAAAAATGGAATAAAGTTAGAAAAAATAAAAGAAGCAGCTAATTCAATAAAAAATGGAGAATTAGTTTTGTTTCCAACAGAAACTGTTTATGGAATAGGTGCAAATGCGTTAGATGCAAATGCTGTAAGTAAGATTTTTAAAGCAAAAGGTAGAGCTGGCGATAACCCATTAATTGTGCACATATCTAATTTAAAAATGTTAGAAAATTTGGTGCAAGACATTGGAAAAACAGAAAAAAAACTAATGGAAAACTTTTGGCCTGGTCCTTTAACCATAATATTGAACAAAAAAGAATGTATACCATATAACGTAACAGCAGGGCTAGAAACAGTTGGAATAAGATTTCCAAGTAACAAAATAGCACAAGATTTAATAGAATTTTCAGAGTTACCAATTGCAGCTCCAAGTGCAAATATATCTGGAAAACCTAGTGGAACAAAAATAGAAGATATAATTGGAGAATTAGATGGAAAAGTTGATTATATATTAGATGCAGGTATAACAGATATTGGAGTAGAATCAACAGTAATCAGAGTGGTAGATAATATAGTTCATATATTAAGGCCAGGTAAAATAACAAAAGAAGATATGGAAAAATTGGGTATAAAGGTAGAAGTAGAAAAACAAATAATGGAAGAATGCAAACCTGATGAAAAGGTAATGTCACCAGGAATGAAATATAGGCATTATGCCCCAAATACAAAATGTTTACTTGTTTATAGTAGTGATAATGAGAAACTTATAAATAAAATAAATGAAGAAATAGAATTAGAAAAGAATGTTTTAGTTTTAGGAAGAACAAGTAATTTAGAAAAATATAAAACAAAAAACAAACTGGATATGGGAGAAACTCTGGAAGAAATAAGTCAAAACATTTTTACACTGTTAAGAAAAGTAGATTCATATAATGTGAATTTAGTAATTATTGAAGGAGTAGAAAAGAAAGGCTTAGGACTTGCAATAATGAACAGATTAATTAGAGCATGTGAGCACAATTATATAGAGATTTAATAGGCGGATTATAATCCGCCTAAAATTTTGCCTAAAATCTAGAATTTTCTAAGTAAATACTTGACAAAACACAAAAAATAGTGTAAAGTAGTATAGCATTACGTTTTTAGAATGAAATATAATGCAAATACACCAATGAAAAGTGGGAAATACAAGTATCCCTAAATAAAAAGTAAAAGGAATAGTAATATGGAGAAAAATGTTAAAGTAAGTATGCTTTGTGAAGTATATGGAAATTTGTTAACTAAAAAACAATTATCAATCTTACAAGATTACTATGACAAAGACTTATCTCTATCAGAAATAGCTCAAAACCAAGAAATAACAAGACAGGCGGTTAGAGATATAATAAAGAAGGGAGAGAATAAACTTTTCGAATTGGAAGAAAAGCTTGGAATTATGAAAAAGACATTTAAACAAGAAGAAAAAATAGCAATTATATTATCAGAGCTTACAAAAATTCAAAAAAGAAGTACAGACAAACAAGTTGCAGAAATCTTAACACACGTAAAAAAAGAACTAAACTGTTTAGTTTAATCTTAAGATAAAACAAATTAGAAGCGAGTGTAGAAAGACAGTTAAACTAAAAATTCTATGTAGAGACTAAGACGAAGCTTATAATTAGTTTGGAGGTGTAATATGGCATTTGAAGGGCTATCATCAAGGCTACAAGCAATTACAAGAAAGCTTGGTGGCAAAGCAAGAATAACAGAAAGCGATCTAAAAGAAGTTATGCGTGAAGTAAAACTTGCTCTTTTGGAGGCAGATGTTAACTATAAAATAGTAAAAGAATTTGTTTCAAGTGTAGAGCAAAAAGCCTTAGGTCAAGATGTATTAAAATCTTTAACACCAGGACAACAAGTTATTAAAATAGTAAGAGATGAAATGACAGAGCTTTTAGGAGGAACTTTAAGTAAAATTAATTTCACACCAAACCCTCCGACAATAATAATGCTAGTTGGACTTCAAGGTTCTCGGAAAAACAACAACAGCAGGAAAGCTTGCTAATCTTTTAAGAAAACAAGGCAAAAAACCATTACTTGTTGCATGTGACGTATATAGACCAGCAGCTATAAAACAATTACAAGTAGTTGGAAGTCAATTAAATATACCAGTTTTTGCAAATGAAAATACAAAAGATGTAGTTTTAATTGCAAAACAAGCATTGAGTATGGCAATGTCAAAATTAAATGACGTGGTTATACTAGATACAGCAGGAAGACTTCATATAGATGAAGAATTAATGCAAGAACTAAAAAATATTAAATCAAATGTAAAGCCACATGAAATATTATTAGTAGTAGATTCTATGACAGGTCAAGATGCAGTAAATGTAGCACAAAGCTTTAATGAAAATCTTGGGATAGATGGAGTAATACTTACAAAATTAGATGGTGACACTCGTGGTGGTGCAGCACTTTCAGTTAAAAAAGTTACAGGAAGACCAATAAAGTTTGCAGCAACAGGGGAAAAACTTAGCGATATAGAAGAATTTCATCCAGATAGAATGACATCTAGAATACTTGGTATGGGTGATATGCTTTCTATAATAGAAAAAGCAGAAGAGGCATTTGATTTAGAAGAAGCAGAAAAATTAGAAAAGAAATTAAAAAAACAAGAATTTGACTTAGATGATTACTTAGCTCAACTAAGACAAATGAAAAAAATGGGTTCATTCTCATCAATTTTAAAAATGATACCGGGTATGAACAAATTTGGAGACATAAAAGTTGATGATAAAGAATTCGTGAAAATTGAAGCAATAATATGCTCAATGACAAAAAAAGAAAAACAAAATACAAAGTTATTAAATGCAAGTAGAAGACAAAGAATAGCAAAGCGGCAGTGGAACTACTGTGCAAGATATAAATAAATTTATAAATTCATACGAAATGACTAGAAAATTAATGAAAAAAATGCAATCTAATAAAGGCGGAATGAGAAACATGATGAAAAATTTAGATGCAAATTCATTAAAAGGTATGAAATTCTAATTGATATTAATTTTTTAAATTTTAATAAATAAATGATGCAGGAAACGTAAAAAACGATTCTAAAACATCTAATAAAAAAAGGAGGAAGTATAATGGTAAAAATAAGACTACAAAGGGCAGGTAAGAAAAAAGCACCATTTTATCACATTGTTATTGCTGATTCTAAATCACCAAGAGATGGAAAAATAATTGAACAAATAGGAACATACAACCCAATGACAGAACCATCTGAATTAGTATTAGATAGAGAAAAAGTAGCTCAATGGATAAAAAACGGAGCAAAACCAACAGATACAGTAAAACGTTTAATAGAAAAGGAGGCAAAATAGTATGAAAGAAACATTAGAATTAATAATAAACAGCTTAGTAAACGATAAAGAAGCAGTTTCTATTAATGAAATAGACGGGGAAAAATCTGTTATATTTGAAGTAAAAGTAGCTGAAAATGATATGGGTAAAGTAATTGGTAAAGAAGGAAGAATAGCAAAAGCTATAAGAACAATTATGAAATCATTAGCAGCAAAAGAAGAAAAAAGAATTACAATAGAATTTATTGATTAAGGTATAAAAATATGGAAGAATATTTTGAAATTGGTCAAATAGTTAATACATCTGGGCTAAAAGGTATTTTAAAGATAAAACCATTTACAGATGATATTAAAAAATTTAGTAATTTAAAAACAATATATATAAAAACTAAAAGTGGTCTAACAGAATTTAAAATAGAACAAGTAAGATATGTAAAAAATATGGTAATGCTTAAACTAGCTGGAATAGATACAGTAGAAGAAGCAGAAAAATATAGAAATTTATATATCAAAATTCTAAGAGATCAGGAAGAAGAGTTAGAAGAAGGTTCATATTATGTTGTAGATATCTTGGGATGCAAAGTAAACACTGATGCCAATCAAGAACTAGGCAAAATAGTAGATGTTTTTCAAACTGGAAGTAATGATGTATATGTTGTAAAAGATGAACAAGGGAAACAAATTTTGTTACCAGCAATTAAACAGGTAATAAAAAATGTGGATATAAAAAATAAAATTATAACAGTTCATCTATTAGAAGGATTAGTATGAAAATTGATATACTTACACTTTTTCCAGAAATGTTTGAGCCGTTAAAACAAAGCATTTTGGGAAGAGCAATAGAAAATAATTTAATAGAAATAAATTTAATTAATATTAGAGATTTTTCTAAAGACAAGCACAAAAAAGTAGATGATACACCTTATGGTGGAGGGGCAGGAATGGTAATTAGAGCAGATGTAGTATATGATGCATTTAAATCTCTAAAATCCACTAATGCAAAAACAATATTTTTATCACCACAGGGAAGTACATTAAACCAGAATAAAGTGCAGGAACTATCGAATGAAGAGCATTTAATACTACTATGTGGACATTATGAAGGCATAGATCAAAGAGTATTAGATGAAATAGTTGATGAAGAAATATCAATTGGAGACTATGTACTAACAGGAGGGGAATTACCAGCAATGGTATTAGTAGATGCTGTTAGCAGATATGTAGATGGAGTTATAAACAAGGAATCAGTAGAAGAAGAATCTTTTTCAAATGGATTACTTGAATATCCACAATATACAAGACCAGAGATATTTTTAAATAAACAAGTACCAGAGGTTTTAAAATCTCGGAAATCATAAAGAAATTGAAAAATGGCGTGCACAAAAGGCCATAGAAATAACAAAACAAAAAAGACCAGATTTATTAAGAAAGGAGATTATATAATGGACATAATCAAATCAATCGAGCATGAACAAATGAAAAGCAAAATCCCTTACTTAAAAGTAGGAGATACAGTAAAGGTTCATGTAAGAGTTAAAGAAGGAAACAGAGAAAGAATACAAGTTTTCGAAGGAATAGTAATTAAAAAACAAGGTGGAGGAGTAAATGCAACATTTACAGTAAGAAAAACTTCTTACGGAGTAGGTGTAGAAAAAACATTCTTAATTCATTCACCAGCAGTAGAAAAAGTAGAAGTTATAAGAGTTGGTAAAGCAAGAAGAGCAAAACTATACTACTTAAGAGACAGATTAGGAAAATCTGCTAAGACTAAAGAAAAAGTAGGCGCAAGAATTGAAACTAAAGAGCTTACTATAAAAGAAGAATTAGTAGAAGAACCTGCAGAAGAAGTTAAAGAAGAAGTTGTTACAGAAGTAGCAACAGAAACTACAACAGAAGAACCAAAAGCAGAATAATTATTAATAAAAGGGTACATTTATAATGTACCCTTTGTTTTTTACTATTATTTATTTTCTTTTGCATTTTCTGCATAGCGTTTTAGTTTTTCGTATGCTAAATATTTAATTGTACCAGCAGGGAACTTGCCTTCTTTATTCTTTTTACCAGCAGGTACACCTGTTAAAATTTCTATACCTTCATCAATAGAAGAAATAGCATATATATGAAATTTACCCTCTTTAACACTATTAATTACTTCATCAGAAAGATTCAAGTTTTTGACATTTTGTATAGGCATTATAACTCCGTGCTCACCATTTAATCCTCTTTGTTTGCAAACTTGGTAAAATCCTTCTATTTTTTCATTTATTCCACCAATTGGTTGAATATGACCTTTTTGATCAACAGAACCAGTAACTGCAATTGATTGTTTAATTGGTATTTCTGACAAGCTAGAAAGAATTGCATATAATTCTGTACTAGAAGCACTGTCACCATCAACACCATTATATAATTGCTCAAAACAAAGACTAGCAGTAAGTGATAGTGGAAAATCTTGTGCAAATGTTTCTCCCAAATATCCAGAAAGTATTAATACACCTTTTGAATGTGAACTTCCAGACATTTCTATTTCACGTTCAATGTCAATTATGCCATTTTTACCCATATAAGTATTTGCAGTAATTTTGGCTGGCTTTCCAAAAGTATAATCACCAATAGATAGTACAGTAAGTCCATTTATTACACCTACTTCAGCACCATCTGTATTTATAATAAGTGTATTTTCTTTAATCATTTCCATATATAAAGAATCATATTTTTTAACTCTTTCAATTCTTTCTGCAAGAGTTTTTTCAATAAACTCACTAGTTACAAGTTTCTTTTTAGCAAGCCTTGCCCAAGTTGAAGCTTCTGCAACAATTTCTCCAACTTCATTAAATCTAGTAGAAAGTTTATCTTGACTATCTGATAATCTAGAAGTGTATTCAACAAGTTTGGCCATAGCACCTTTATCTAATGGAAGCATGTTTTCCTTTTCTGAAAAACTGTGAACAAATTTAGCAAGTTTTGTTATATTAACATCTGTTCTCGGTGCAGTTTCCTCAAATTCAACTTTAATTTTAAATAACTTTTTAAAATCAGGATCCAATGAAAGCAAAGTATGATAAATATTTGAATCTCCTAATAATAAAACTTTAACATTTAAAGGAATAGGTTCTGGCTTTAAAGAAATCATTACCATATATGAACGTTGCTCCATATTATTTTCTATATTTAATTCTTTAACTAATAGAGCTTTTTTTAATGCATCATAACATATTGGATTTGCAAGTAAATCGCTAGCTTGTAATATAATATATCCACCATTTGCTTTGTGTAAAAGTCCTGGTTTTAACATTGTAAAATCAGTTTTTAACATTCCATATTGATTTTCATATTCTAGTTTTCCAAATAAGTTATGGTACAAATAATTAGAATCCATTATAACAGGACTACCTGTTAAATTACTATTGTCCACAAAAAGATTTACTCTATAATTTAACCATGGCTTAACTATTTCTTGTTTTAATGTTTGTGCTTTTGTTTCTGGAACTTCATCTTTTACAAATAAAGATAAATTTTTTAATACGTCAGATTTAATACAATCAAAGAAATGAGCTATTTTGATATTCTTTTTATATTTTGCTTTTAATGGATTTACATGTGAATTAATTGTTATTAATGCAATATTAGATTGCCATTCTTCGATTTTCTTTATGTTTTCTTTCTCTAAAACTTTAATTTGATTTATTGCTTCAATAATTTGCTCTTGAACTTTTATAGAATTTTCTTCAAAGTGTTTTCTTGTTTTTTCATCAAGTTTTTCAAATTCTTCTTCTTCAATAGTTTTACCATTTAAAATAGGCATCATATATACGCCATTTTGAGCAGTTTTAACTTGAAAACCACTTTTCATAGATTGTTTATTTAACTTTTCTAATAAAGCATTTTTCTTTTGTTCAAAACTACTTTGCATTAAAGATTTTTGTTTATCAAAATCTTCATTACCAAATGTTAATTTAATATCTCTTTTTATATCTTGTATAAAAGAGTTCATATCATCTCTAAATTCCTTGCCTTTTCCAGCAGGTAAAGAAACAGCAATAGGTTCATTTGGTTCTTCAAAATTATATATATAGCACCAATCATCAGGGGTCTTCTTTTTGGCAGCAATTTTATTTACATAGTTTTTTGTATACATTGTTTTGCCAACTCCAGAAGGGCCTTCTACATATAAGTTATAACCTTTAGCTTCAACATCCAAGCCGAATTCTAAAGCTTTAATTCCTCTGTCTTGACCATAAATTAAATCTTTGCTGTCTAAATCATCTGTTGTTTCAAATTTAAAATTATTTGGGTTGCAGATGTTTTTTAAACTTTTGTAACTTAATTCGTTTTTTCTCATTTGTTTACCTCCATAAAATTTTCAACAATTTTAATTTAATATTTTTGTCATAATTATTGCATCATCCATATTATTATAATATTTTTTCCTTATTCCAACTGTTTTAAAACCGAAATTTTCATAAAGTTTTTGTGCAGGAATATTATTTGAGTTAACCTCTAATGTAACAGCTTTTTGCGGTTGATTTTTGCATATTTCTACTAGAGAATTTAATATAAGTGTTCCTATTTTCTTATTTCTATAACATTTTTTAACAACAATATTTGTTATATGTATATCATCAACAGAAAACCAAATTCCACCAAAACCGACTATTTGGTTATTTAATTTGGCTACAACATATTTCGAATTTTTATTTTCTAGTTCATTTTTTAGAATATTGTAATTCCAAAAATCATCAAACTCACAAGTAAGTATATTACAAATTGAATCCAAGTCGGGAAGAGTCATATTAGAAATTTCAATATTATCCATTTAAATTTCTCATCCTTTCAGCTTGGGATTTTCTTAAATACATTGGAAGAATTGAATCTGCACTTAAAATTTCTCCTTTGCTAAATTTGTTAAATGCGCATAAATTAATATTTTTAGCATGAAGTAAATTATCAGACCTAAAATTATTAATATTTAATAGACCTTTGTGAGCAACAGCACCATCTCCAACAAATAAGATATCTTTGCTTTGATTTATCACTGGCAAAATAGTATTTATATCATCTGCCATATAATTTCCTATTAAAGTGTGGTTTGAATCAAATAATCCACAATATACTTGATTATTTCTAGCATCTATTAAAGAACAAATACATTCTGAATCATGTATATTATATGCTAGTCCTTCTAAGGAACTTACTGCAATTACAGGAATATTAAGACTTTCTGCAATTGCTTTTACAGTAGATATTCCAATTCTGATACCTGTAAAAGAACCAGGACCATTATCACATGCAATTAAATTAATATCCTGCAATTTAATATTTGTTTCACTTAAAAGCTCATTAATTAAAGGTAGTAGTGTTTCTGAATGAGTTTTGTTATTATTAATATTTAATTCTTTTATACATTCTGCGTCTTTGCTAAGTGCAACAGATGCAATATTGCTAGATGTTGATATACCTAAAATTAACATTCTTTAAGCTCCTTAATTACATTTTTTAATCTAGTATCTTTGGTAGAAATATTTAAATATCTAGTATTAATATCATCTGGATTTCTAGAAAATTCAATTTTTATATAATTTTGTGGCAAAATATCTTCTATTAATTCACCCCATTCTATAAGGCTAATCCCAGAAGAAAAATATTCTAAACCACCAATATCATAAAATTCTTGAAGATCTGCTAATCTATAAACATCAAAATGATAAATATTAGTACTTGGTGCATGATATTCATTAACGATTGTAAATGTAGGGCTTGAAATCTCATTTTCTAATCCCCAAAAAGATAAAAAGCCTTCTGTAAATTTAGTTTTACCAGACCCTAAATCTCCGAGATAAAACAATAATATCTCCTGTATTTAAATGTGAGGCAAGTTTTTTTGCCAATTCTTTTGTTTCAGTTTCATTATGAGATACGAATTTTAACATTATTTCACCCTTACATAAATCTTCAAACATATTTTATATTAGTTGAATTCATTTGTAAACAATAAATTAAAAAATAATTTAAAAAAATTAAAAAATAGTATTGACAAAATAAAAAACCTAGTTTATAATTTATAAACGTAGTAAGGAAATGCAGGTGTAGTTCAATGGTAGAACCTCAGCCTTCCAAGCTGATGACGTGGGTTCGATTCCCACTACCTGCTCCAAATATTAAAACCTTATAAGTACTTAAAATAGTGACTTGTAAGGTTTTTTGTTTATTAAAAGTATGCAATAGGTATGCAATAGCTTAAATTATTCTATTTAATTCTTCTTTCATAAAATCCAATGTTACATGTGAATATACATCATTAGTTAGAGCGCTGTCTTCAACATGACCAACAAAAGATTGAATGACAATTAGTGGCATTTTTTTCTCCTGGCATCTAGTAACAAATGTATGTCTTAAAACATGAGTATGTATTGTTTCTGTTATTTTATATTTGTTATTTAACCTTTTTAAATAACAATTTATTTCACCGTCTGTAATGAATTTATTATCTTCATAATCCCAAAAGAGCAATCCGTAAATATTAGTGATTTTTTTGTTCATATATTTTTCAATAATTTCTCTAACCATCGGAGACATTGGAATAGTCCTTTTACCTTTATCAAGTGCCATCTTTTTAACATAAGTTTTAGTATGTTTTCCCAAAATAACTTTGTCATTTTCATCTCTAGTAATAGTTTTATTTATTGTTAAAGTATTTTCTTTTAAATCTACGCAGTCTTTTGAAATTGCGAGAACTTCGCCAATTCTAGCTCCAATACATAATTGAAGTAAAAGAATATCATTATATATGCAAGGTTCATCTTTTAAGATTTTTTCTAGTTTGTTTTGTTCTTCAATTGTTAGTGCCTTAACCTCCCTTTTTTCTTTTTTAGAAATAGGTTTTGTCAGCATTTCATCATCCATAATATTAAATAATATAATTCTCCTCGAAACAGCAATCCTAAACATTTTATATAATAATGCCCAAATTTTATCTATAACACTATTAGAATATTCTCTAATTTCTTTTTTAGTTTTTTGGACATCCATTACAGTTACTTTTTGAATAGGCTTATTTATAAAATTAGAGCAAGTTTTTCTTATTTGATTTACAGTATCTTTATTTCTTCTGTAACTACGAGGACTAATTAAACCATCTTCATATCTTTGGTCTACAATGCTTTCTATTAAATCGATGCAAATGTCTCCTCTTTTTTCAATGTAAGTGCCTTGAGCAATACTAGCCTTGATATTGTTAAATCTTTTTTTAAAGTCACTTGCTTTTTCATTTTTCCTTTGTTTCAACGTTTTCCTTTTTCCTGAAGGCTCGACATATTGAGCTACATAACAATGCAATGTTTCACTAAGATAAATCGTGCCTTCTCCATTTCCTCTTGATTTTACTTTTTTGTTTCTTCTTTCCATAATAAAATACCTCCATAAATTTCTTTAAAAATCCATTTACAGAGGTCTTGCACATTTAATAAACTTGTGTTATTATAAATATGCAAAAACCTTGTAAAAGGGATTTTGCTTTGTGTTTGGGATAGTGTCTTGTTTGCCGACAGCACTATCCTTTTTTATATTAAACTAATATACCATATTTTTCAGTATAAAAGTTAATACAATCATTCATATAATTATAATCTACATCAAAGTAGTCTGCTAAATCGTATAAGTCAAAACCTTGTGCGATTTTTTCTTTTAACTTTTTAAATGGTACTAGTACAGAATATGCCCATTTTTTTGCTCTGTTTTCACATTTTCTTTTTAAAGTTATATCAGAGTCAATATAGTACAGAGCACCACAATAATAATGACCTAATTCTTCTGCAAGTATTTCTTTTTCTTCAATATAATTGTCTATCCTACTGTAATCAATGCCTATACTATATTCGCTATTTTCTTCAAAGATCCTAGCTTTAGCCTTTGACCATTTATAATCTATTATATCTATTTTTTCCTTTTCAGTTAAATTATATAAATCTAATACTTCCATAATCTAATCTTTCTTTTTCTTTAAACTTTTCTTAAATCTAATAAATTCCTTTAATTCTTCTATTTCTTCATCTGTCAAGCCTTCTGTATCCAAACCATTATTAGAAGCATAACGAAAATTATCTTCTTTTTTATTTTCAACTAATTCTGCAAAACCAGCTTTAGATAATAAATCGTTGTAATCTATATTATATATAGAAGATAGTTTTTTTAAAATAATTGGACTAGGTCTTCGTTTACCGTTTTCCATTAAAGATAGGTAGCTAGGAGATATTTCGCATAATTTATTAACATCATATATGCTATATCCTAGAGCTTCTCTTATATTTTTTAAATATTTAGCAAGTTCAAGTGTTGAAACTTCCATCTTGACAACCTCCTTACAAGTGTAATTATACTATACAAATTTACAATTGTAAATATTTTTAAAAAAATTTTCAAAAAACTATTGACAATTGTAAACTAGATGATATAATGTTTACAACAGTCAACTAGAAAGGTGGTGTAAAACAAAAATGGCAAATAGAACAGTATATGTAAAAAATTTAGATGATTTTATAGAAAAAATAGTAACGGCAGGCTTTACATATAGGGAATTAGCAAGAAAAGCCAATTCAAATCCAACTTCAATATCGTTATTAGCTAAAGGAGAAAGAAACCCGAGTCCAGAATTAGCGGTTAATATATGTAAAGCACTAAAATGTAACTTTGATGATATTTTTTTTATTAAAAATGTTGACAACAGTAAACATACGAGTTAAACAAGAAAGAGGGTGATGAGTTGGAAGAACTATTAGAAGAACAACGAAAAACAAATGAGTTGTTAGAAACTATCCTAAACACAAAGCAAAACAATTTACCAAAATTAATTTATGCAAAAGAGATAGCAAAAAACTATCAAGTAAATTTAAATAAAGCAACTGAATTTTGCAAAAGATACGGTACAAATTTTGGAGGTTATTGTATAGAAATTGAGAAATTTAAAGAAATTTTACAAACAAAAGGCACAGAAATATTCAAATAAGAAAGGAGAACCACAAATGAAAAAACATAAAATAAACAAAGCAAAATTAGCAATAAACATATTAAAAGCAGAATGTATGATTTTATTAGCATTAGTATATGACGTAATGTTTATAAGTTATTTATTAAAGTAAGAAAGGAGTTGAGGAATATGTTTAGAAGCAGAAAAGAAATGCAAAGTTTAATTGATTCAAGCAGAAAATCATTAGCAGAAGCAGAACTACAAATAGCAGAAAGAAACAAATTAATAAGAAATGAAATAGCAGAAAAAGAACAATTAAAATCTAAAATAAAAGATTTAGAAAACAACATAGAGTTTCTAGTTAATAATTTAAGTGCTAAAAAAAGAGAACTAGTTAGACCGCTAAATCAAAACTAGTTCAAAATAAGAATTTGTATAAATTCATATATTTTTATTATACAGATTCTTTCAAAAAAAGTCAATGAAAGGAATAAGTAAAATGAAAAGTACAGGAATAATAAGAAAATTGGACGAGCTAGGTAGAATAGTTTTACCAAGTGAGTTAAGAAAGAATTTAGAAATGTCAGCCAAAGACTCAATAGAAATATTTACACGAGGAGAAGAGATTGTATTAAAAAAATCTCAACAATCTTTTAAAGTTTGCCAAGAATGTGGAAAAATACTAAATAAAAATGATAATTATTGTAGCGACTGTGGAAAGGAGCAATAGTTATGGAACAAGTAGAAAATCCAATGGTAATGCCAGAGTATGAATATAAATCAGATTATATACCAGACGATGTATGGGCAGAAAGAGAAGATAGAGATTATCAAGATAAAATTTTTGAAGAAATGATAGAGGAGGAAAGATAATGGACTACAAACAACTACAAGAAATAAATAATACATTAAAGACAACAGATATAAAAGGGAAAGCATATACAGAAGTAAATCAGAGAATACTTGGATTTAGACAATTATACCCAAACGGAACAATAGAAACTGAAATATTATCTAATGAGAACGGCGTATGTGTAATGGAAGCAATTATAAAAGATGAAGAAGGGAAAATTTTAGCAAAAGGACATGCTTTTGAAACACAAGGCTCAAGCTATATTAACAAAACAAGTTATATAGAAAATTGCGAGACTTCCGCAATAGGTAGAGCTCTAGGGGTTTTAGGAATTGGAGCTGAAACAAGCATTGCAAGCAAAGAAGAAATGGAAAAAGTTGAAGACGCAGACATATATAAACATAATATTTTCAAAATAAAAGAAAGAGTACAGCTTACATATACTCAAAAAATGAAAGACGGATTGACAACAAAAGAAATCGCAGAAAAATTACACAAAACTGAAGATGAGGTAAAAGCAATATTTAGTTATTTTGATACTTTAAGCAATTTTGAAAAGGATTTATCAAACATTGATACAAAGTCAAGATAGAAGTGGCTTTATAGGTGCAAGTGATACTAGCTTTGTAGTTGGAAATTGGGGAACAAAATCTTTTGAAAATTGGTGGCTTGAAAAATTAGCATTAAACAAAAATAGTTTTAGCAATGAGGCAACAAAAGCAGGAAACAATTATGAACATAAAATTTTATCAGCACTAAATATTCCAGAGTTAGAATTTGATAAACAGATAATAATAGACAGATTAAGAGTAAATCTAGACGGAAACACAAGGGATTGCATTTATGAAGTGAAAACACACAATATAAACAAAGAATTTAAAGTGTCAAAACAATATTGGAGGCAAGCACAAGTAGAAATGTATGCGTACAACACTAGAAATCTATATATAGTTTCATACGCATTGCAGGAAAGTGATTATAAAAACTATTTTAATGAAATTGATCTAGATAGAGTTAAATTTCACAAAGTAGAATATGATGAAGATTTTATAAACAACGAGTATTTACCTAATTTAAAAATATTAATGGAATGTTTGAAAAAGGGAACATTTCCAAGAAAAGAGGATTAAATGAAACAGAATTTACAATTAGTAGGGACAACAAGAATATTTGCAAAAGAGCTTAATGGGAAAACGGTTTATAGTACAAGTATTAGCAGTAAAAACATTGATGGAACATACGACAAAATGTATATTGCAGTACAATTTCCAAAAGGCACAACAATAGAAAACAAAACAGATATAACAATAATAGAAAGCTTTATGAGTTTTTACAAAAATAAAGATGGATTAGCAATGCCAAAAATAGTAGTAATGAAATTTGAAAAAGAAGAACAAGAAGAAATTAATAACAGCCAATTGCCTTTTTAGGAGGTAGCTTATGAAGAGTATAGGAACAATAGAAGATATATCAATAGACTATAAAACACAAAAACCTAAAATTCTATTAGTCTTAAACGAACGAGAAAGCCTTTCTAGCATTGAAGAATTAAAAGAGGACAAGTTATCTATTGAAATAAAAAAATACAAAAATAAACGCAGTCTGGACGCAAATGCGTATATGTGGGTTTTGATTTCTAAACTTGAAGAGAAGTTAAATATTTCAAAAGACATTATATATAAAGACGCAATAAGAAATATAGGAGTTTATGAAGTGATTCCAGTAAAAAACGAAGCAGTAGAAAGGTTTATCGAAGCTTGGACTAAAAATGGTTTAGGTTGGGTATGCGAGACTACAAAGAGCAAATTGGAAGGTTACACAAATATATTAGCTTATTATGGTTCAAGTGCCTATAATACAGCAGAAATGAGTAGATTAATAGATTTTGTAGTACAGGAATGTAAACAATTAAATATTGAAACTATGACACCCGAGCAACTTAATATACTTAAAGAGGAGTGGGGCAAAAAATGATAACAATAGATTTAAGTAATTCATTTAATCCAGTACCTAAAGAAAAAAGAATAAAAAATAAAAAACTTTTGCAAGATAAAAAACGGAATATGTGAAATATGTGGTAAAAAAGGACAAACAGAAAAACACCACATAAAAACAAAAGGCTCTGGAGGAAATGACACAAAAGAAAATTTAATAGAAGTATGTAGAATATGCCATACAAAAATACATACTGGAGAAATAAAAATTAAAAATAGCAACAGAGGTTAGGCACAAACTTAACCTCTGATTTTTACGAAAGGAGAAAGAAATGGCAGAACGAAGGATGTTTGCTAAAACAATAATAGATAGTGACGCTTTTCTGGACATGCCTACATCAGCAAGATTGCTTTATTATGATTTATCTATGAGAGCAGATGACGACGGATTCATAAATAGTCCTAAAAAAATAATAAGAATGACAGGAGCGTCAGATGACGATTTGAAAGTCCTCATTGCGAAGAAATTTGTTATTCCTTTTGAAAATGGAATAGTCGTAATAAAGCATTGGTTAATTCATAATTACATAAGAAAAGATACTTATAATGAAACACAATATAAAGAACAAAAAGCTATGTTAACATTAGATGAAAATAAGAGCTATAGATTAATTAATAATATTAGTCAACGAACCGTCGACGAACCGTCGACACAGGATAGGTTAGGTAAGGATAGGTTAGGTAAGGATAGTATAGATAATTTACCAGCTTCCGAAGAAGCTTCTTCAGCTGATACTGCAAAAGCCAACAGAAAACATAAATACGGAGAGTATAAAAATGTGCTGTTGAAAGATGAAGAATTGCAGACACTGAAAGAAAATTACCAAAACTGGGAGGAGCTTATCAAATATTTAGACGAGTACATTGAAATGAAAGGATATAAAGCCAAATCTCATTATCTTTGTATAAAAAAATGGGTAGTAGACGCAGTAAAGAGAAATCAGCCTAAAAAACAAGAAATGGATTGGGATGAATGGGTAAAAAAAGATGGATAGAAAAGAATTTAAGTGCTATATAGACCAAATAGAAAATTTTTATGGACAAAAATTAAACGAAGTTGAAAGAGATATTTGGTATGAAAATCTAAAGTTTATGAGTGTAGAAAGATTTAATTATATATTATCAGACATCTACAGAACAAACAAATTTATGCCTAGATTAGCAGATATTTTACAAGTACATAAACAAATACCTTACACAGCAAAAAAAGAAGAAAGAGAAATAAAAAGTAGTTGTAAAAAATGCAACGGAGCAGGTTACGTATTTTATACAAAAGAGATAAACAACAAAAAATATAAATATTCAGCTGTATGCGATTGTGGAAGGTGTGAAAGATATGATGGAACGAAATGTGCAGACCCTAAAAATAAAAGCAAATATTATATACCAACAATAGCAGAAACGGGATTAAATATACAAGAGAACAAGCCAACAAACGATGAAATAGTTAGAAGTATGAGAATGCTACAAAATAGCCCTATAATAAGCGAAAACATAAAAGACATTATAAGAGAAAACTTTAGAAGGAGGGTAAAAGCATGATAACAGCAATAACAAGACAATTAAGTTTTGAAGATATAAAACCAAAACAAAAAATGAGATATCAACAAATTTTAGACAGATTATGTTGTGGAAATAAAACAGCAAAAGAGATAGCAGTTGAATTATACGAATTAGGTTATATACCAAGCACAGAAAGAAATTACACAGCTCCAAGATTAACAGAACTAGAAAATATGGAATATGTAGAGGTAGTAGACAAGAAAAAATGCCAATACACAGGGAAGCAAGTTGCAGTATATAGAATGACACAAAAAGGCTTTGAAGCAATAAATATGCAACACATACCTAGATTGGACTAGCCTATGACAGAACTATGTAAAAAATGTTTAGGTTGTAATAAGCTAGAAAATAAAAACTTCAAAGGAGTAGAAGAGTGTGAGTATTTCACAATAGAGCAATTGAAATTTAAACTAGTGGAAGGAGAACAAATGAAAATATGAAATTTGAAATATTAGGAAAGCCAACAGGAAAGGGAAGGCCAAGGCTAGGAAAATATGGTACATATACACCACAAAAAACAAGAGATTATGAAGATTTAGTAAAGTTAAGCTTTAAAAACAAATACAAAGTAGAACCAAGCGAAAAAGAAATAAAAATGAAAATAACAGCAGTATTTGAGCCACCTAGAAGATTAAGCAAAAAGAAAAGAGCAGAGTTAATAGACTGGGAACAAGGCTATATGCATAAGCCAGACATAGATAATATAGCAAAAATAATACTAGACGCATTAAATGGACTAGCTTACAAAGATGATAATCAAGTTACTGCTTTGTTACTCTTTAAACAATATGGAACAGCAGATAAGGTCGTTGTAGAAATGGAGGAGATTTAATGAACGAATTTAAAGAAAGTTTAAAAGTAAATAAAGAACAACTAGAGTATGAAGAATACAAAAGAAAAAGATTTGCAAAAGAAGTACATAAAGAGAAGTGGAATAACGCAAGAGAAAGGTTAGAAGGAGAAGAAAGATGAATATAAAGAAATATGAAGAAGTAAAAATACTTCAAGACAAGACATTAAACGAAATAAAAAGAGATTTTAAAGCACAAACAATAATAACAGCAATACTAGTAATACTAGCGTTAATAATATGCTTTAAAGCATGGGACACAGCAGTAAAATATGAAGCATTAAAGAAAGATAAACAAGCATTAGAAGATTTAACAGAAATGCAAAGCAGTATGATAGCAGATTTAGAAGCTAATTGCAAAGATTTATACATAGAGATAGAAAGGTTAAGATATGAGTAAAAGTGAACTAACTTTAGATATTGAAATGAAAGCAATAAAACAATTTTCAAAGTTTGGAGCTTTCCTTTGTCCAGAAGTGTCATTTCAAAGACCGTGGATTAAAGATAAACCTGCAAATTGTTCTATAAATGAATTTAACTTTGACCCTAAATATACTCAGGTAGAAGGAAAACATATAAGAACAGAAATAGTAGATTTGTTAGAAAGTAATTCTCAAAAAGGCTGGGTATGTTATGAAATTAAAATTTCTAAATCAGATTTTCACAGTAAAGCTATTAAAAGTTTCGTAGGACATTATAACTATTACCTAATGCCGAAAGAATTATATGAACAAGTAAAGGAAGAAATTCCAAAAGAAATAGGTGTATATAGCTATGATGGGAAAATGCTTAATCTTGTAAAGAAAGCCAAAAGGCAAGAACTTGTTAATGGAATAGATGAACAATTATCTTATGGAATGATTAGAAGTTTAGCAAGAGAAAGAGATGAAAAATTTGAAAAAACAAAAGATTTATCTTTAAGAAAACTTAAAGAATATATATTTGAGTTAGGGGAAGAAATTACAGAAAAATCAGATAAACTTTGGAAATTAAAACATAGTGAAATTAAACCAGATACGAATGAAAAAATACAGGAATTAAAAACAGAACTTGATGTTTTAGGAGATGTAAAAAGAACTTTAATAGATATTACATAGAGATAGAAAATTTAAAAGTTGGAGGAGAAGAATGTTAATATTACCAATTAAAAAGAAATGGTTTGACATGATAAAAAGTGGCGAGAAAAAGGAAGAATATAGAGAAATAAAGCCATATTATAATAAATGTTTAGGAAATGAAGTTATAGGATTTCCTTTTACAGATACAATAGTAGAAAATTTTAAAAGTATAAAAGAATATGACAAAAATCAATTTAAGGATATAGAAATTGTTTTTAGAAATGGATATAGGGGAGATAGCCCAAAAGTTAAGTGTAAATGTAAATTAAGAGTAGGACAAGGCAAAGAAGAATGGGGTGCAGAGCCTAATAAAGAATACTACATATTAGAAATATTAAAGATAGTAGGAGGAGAAGATGAATAGAGAAATAAAGACAGGATAAAAGGATAAAAAGTATTGCAATAGGAATGCGAATGTGATAGTATTGCATTGAGGTGATTATTGTGAATACAAAACAAGAAAAATTAATAAAGATTTTAAAAGAAATATATATAAAAGAAGGAAAAATACCTACGAAAAGGTACATAAATTCTAGGGAAGATTTGCCAAGCGAAATGAGCTTTAGAACAGCATTTGGAAGTTGGGGAAAAGCTTTGAAAGAGGCTGGAATAGAACCTCAAAAATCATATCCATCTAAAAAGTGCATAGAAAATTCAGTAAAAGCACATAAAAATAAAAAAGGATTTAACAATAAAGGTGGAAAAAGAATAAACAAACAAGGATATATAGAAATATGGAAACCAGAACATCCAAATGCGAATAAAAAAGGTTATATTTTAGAACATAGGTTGGTCATGTCAGCATATATAGGGAGACCATTAACTGAAAATGAGGATGTGCATCATAAAGACAAAGACAAAGCTAACAATGATATAAGTAATTTAGAATTGATGACTAAAAGCCAGCATGCTAAATATCATGAAAAGAATGATACAAATAAGCATAATCGAAATAACACAGGAAAATGTAAATATCCTGAATGCGACGAAAAAACTAACAGCAAGATTGGGTTATGCAATAAGCATTATAAATTACAATGGCAAAGACTAAAAAGCGGATTAATTAGTAATATTGATGAGTTTAAAGAAATATCAAGAAAACATACAGAAGCAACTAAAAAGAAATTAAGTGATATTGCTAAAAAACAACCTAGAAAAAACGGTAAATTTTCAAAGAGTAGGTAAAACTACTCTTTTTTATATACGATAATCCAGAGTTATTAGGAGGAGAATAGATATGTTAAAAATAATAAGTGGATTAATTTTAATAATTTTTGGATTAATAATAGTATATTTATTTTCTGACGAATATTTGGATAGAGTAGAAGATAAAATGATAAAAAATATTTTAAAGGAAAGAATTGAAAGGAGTAAATAAGATATGGACGAAGATAAAATCTGTGAAGATAGGGAGCCTAAATATAATTATTGTATTATAAAATATAAAGAATTATATTTAAAGGAATTTTCATTATATTCAAGAGTAGATTGTGAAAATAATGAAGTAACTTTTGAAGCTGATTATATATTTACATCAGATTATAATCAAGCAAATAAATTTAAAATATCAGATGCAAATTATATAAGCTCGTTATTAAGAGAAGGGACTTCATTAAAATATATATATTAGAGAGGAGTAAATAAGATATGTCATTTAGTGCAACAAAATTTATAGAAAAACAAATTACTAACACAAGAGGATTATGCAAAAGTTGTAAATTTTATAAAACAGCAAAAATAGTAGATGAAGTAGAAATTTGTACATTAAGTGACAAATTTTTAATTCCAGAATATGAGCCTAATTATACTTGTAGAAATTTTGAGAGGAGTGATACATAGTGAAAACAGCTGATAGAAATTTAAAGATATTTACTGAAAATATTGAAGAAGAAGCAATAAAACAAATAGATGAGTTATTAGAGCAAGAACCATTTAAAGACTGTAAAGTAAGAATAATGCCAGATGTTCATGCTGGAAAAGGCTGTGTAATAGGTTTCACAGCCGATTTAGGGAATAAAGTTATACCAAACATTGTTGGAGTAGATATAGGATGTGGAATGTTATGTGTAGAATTAGGAAATATTGAGTTAAATTTAGAAAAATTAGACAATATAATAAATGAATATATACCAGCAGGAAGAAATATAAGAGAACAAAAATTAATAGATTTTGAAAAGATAAATGAATTATATTGTTTGAGAGAATTAAAAGAAAGTAAGAAATTTAATAGAGCAATAGGAACATTGGGTGGTGGAAATCATTTTATAGAAGTTGATATAGATGATGAAGACAATAAATATTTAGTAATACATACAGGAAGCAGAAATTTAGGTAAACAAGTAGCTGACTATTATCAAAATTTAGCAATAGAATTATGTTCTGGAAAAGAAGAATTGTTTAAGAAAAAAGAAAAAATTATAAAAGAATATAAAGAACAAGGAAGAAAATCAGAAATACAACAAGCTTTGAAAGATTTAGAAAAAGAATATAAAAATAATAATCCTGATTTGCCAAAAGATTTATGCTATTTAGAAGGAAAATATAGAGAAATGTATTTACATGATATGAGAATATGTCAAGAATATGCAAGTTTAAATAGATGTTATATAGCTAGAACAATATTATTAAATATGGGAAAGCAAATATATCAAAAATATTTTGAAACAATACACAATTATATATCTTTCGAAGATAATATAGTTCGTAAAGGTGCTATATCAGCAAAAGAAGGAGAAAAGGTATTAATACCAATAAATATGAGAGATGGTTCAATAATAGCAGTAGGAAAAGGGAATGAAGATTGGAATAATTCAGCACCTCATGGAGCAGGCAGGATAATGTCAAGAATAAAAGCAAAAGAAACATTCAAATTAGACGACTTTAAAGAAAGTATGAAAGGAATATATACAACAAGTGTAGTTGAAGAAACAATAGATGAGGCACCTTTTGTATATAAACCAATGCAAGAAATAATAGATAATATTCAAGATACTGTAGAAATACAAAAAATAATAAGACCTATTTATAATTTTAAAGCTAAAATTTAGGAGGTATTTTAAGTGAAAGAAAATAGTATAGGAGAAGATATAAAAATAATTGAAGATTTTATATTAAAAACAGATGTAGATTACTCAGAATATAATGAACAAATTGTAGGAGACATAAGCTATCAAGCTATACAACATATTTTATCAGACTATAAAAGAGTATTAAAAGAGAATGAAGAGTTACAAGAAGAATTTAAACAAATAGACCATGAATGCGAAAGACTAGAAGAAAAAGAAGTTAGATTAATAAAAGAGAATGAATATTATAAAGATTTAATATATGCATTAGAAACTTATTATAATATTACAAGAGAAGATTTAGAAAAATGTATGAAAAATGATAGATGAGAGGTGAGGAATAAATGAACGAGGAAGAAAAGAAAGCAATTGAATACTTAAATAATTATAAATATGATAATGAAGTTAGAAAAGCGATAGATATTATATTAAATCTAGTAAAAAAATTAAAAGAAAATTGTAAAAAATGTATTATAAGAGATGAATTAGATGAGTATGTAAATAATAGTATTCCAATTAAAAAAGTAAAAGACAAGATAGAAGAATTAAAAAAGAAAGTAGAAGAGCTGACAGATGATAAAGGCTATTGGGGTGGCAGTGATTTATTAGAGCAGATAGAAGTTTTACAAGAGCTACTAGAAAGCGAGGAGAGAAAATGAATAAAATTTCAGAAAAAATAAAAAAAGATTATAGAAAAAATATAAAAATAAAAGATGTTCAATTTTATAGAAATAGAATGTGGGATACTTTAATTATAAAGATAATTGATGAAAACAAAAAACATTTTAAGAATAAAACTTTAACTTTGGAATTTTTCTACAAAGAAAAAAACAATTTACAATTTTATGTAGAAGCAGTAATAGATGATTACATAGATAATAGAATAGGCAGTAAAATAAGAGAAATTGAAGCGTTTCAAATTGTACAAGAATATAAAGAGAACTAATGAAAAGTGAGGAATAGAATAATGGAAGTACCAGAAACGTTTAAGGGTATGAAAAAAGTAAAAGAATACCCTAATCACGTACTATATGAAAAGACATTAGTAGATAAGTGGGGAGAAGAACATACAGTAAAAGAATGTATTACATATTATGATCTAGGATTTACAACTAAACAAATAAGAGATAGAAAAATAAATGCAAGGTTGCATTTATAAACGAAGGAGGAACTATGGATAAAGAATTATTAAGTCAAATAAATTCTACTAGAAAAGAAATAGAAGAATTAAGAGAAAAAATAGACAAGATTAATAATAAACCTGCGAAAATAGTAATAGATAGCGTAAAAGGGAGCAGTGCTAGTTATCCATACATATCACACAATTGTGTAATTGAAGGATTAGACAATAAAAAGATAATTGCAAATAAAAAAAGTAGAAATAAATATAAAAAACAAATAAAGAATAAAGAGTTTAAGTTAATGAAATTAATAACTAATCTAGAATACGAACTAAACAATATAGAAGACAGTGAAATAAGAAGAATAATAAGACATAAATATGAAGATAATTTGAATTGGGTACAAGTAATGTTTAGAATGAATTATAACAATCCAGAAGCAGCAAGAATGAAATTAAATAGATTTTTAGAGAAAAAATAAAGTTTGTTCGTTTTGTTCGTTTTAAAAATGATAAAATTGTATCAAGTAAAAGAGTAGTTGTTTGAAAAGACATGCCCAAAGCTACAAATAAGGACTAGAAGTATCTAGTTCTTTTTTTATTACAATTAACGATACTAGATAAGTTAATATAAAGTTCTATTGATAGAACCTCCTTTCATATTTACAAAGTACAAGAGAATATTCTAGTTAAGTTCTCACATTGTAAAAAAAGAATATTCTTTTGCGGAGTTGTGTTCTTAGAAGCATAACTCCTATTTTCTAAATAAAATAGTATGTAGTGATATATAAAACAAAGGGAGGTTTAGGTTTTAAGTCGACTTTTCCTTAATAGTGATAAAAATCTAGATTACACTATCAAAAATCCTTTATATCATTACATAGTGTTTTATTAAAAAACAAAAGAGGTGGCTATTATGATAAATAGTTTTCAAAAATATATGTGTAGCACATGTAAAAGTAAAGTATGTGATAAAGGAATAGCACTAATAAAACTAGACAACATGATAATAGCAAAATGTACAGATTATAAAAGAGACGAAAATAAAATAAAAGGGTATAAAAAGCCAGAATCAAGAACAGCAAAACAAAAGAAAACGTTGATGGGCTTTACACAAGAATATTAAGATGAATATTGATAAATGTATGAGAAAGTTCTGTCATGGATGCAGAAATTATGAGAAATGCTTTCCTACTAAGAAAAAGAGAAAAAAGGAGAGAAATAATGAAATTCAAAATAAATGGAAACACTTGGGAAATATTAACAATATCAAATGAGGAAATAAATAATATAGAAGGCAATAATGGAGAAAACTTCATTCACGGAGCTACCAGATATGGACTAAATAAAATTTTCATCAATGAAGATACACCAGAACAATTAAGAACATTAAAACACGAATTGGTCCATGCATGGTTATATGAATATGGACATAGACCAGATGGAAAAAGATATAATGAAGAAGATATTTGCGAAATAGTAGCGAGTAGCAATGATTTCATAAATGAAATAGTAGAGCAATATAATTCAATGAAATTAAAAAGAGAATTAGGATATATAGGCGATGCAATAAATTTTTTGAGGTAAAAGATATGAATATAAATCAAAACATTAATAAATTATTATATGCTTTATCTACAAAAGGAAAAATATATAAAATAAACAGTTTTCAATTTTATAGTGAAAAAAATTGTAAGTACTGCACTAAATATCAAATATTAAAAAAAGAACAAGTAGAAGTATATAATGAAGAAACAGACGAAATTGAATTACAAGATAGATACAAACAAAAAGAAGAATGCTATAGCAAAGTTGATGTGATGAAATATTTAATGGAAGAACAAAGAAAAGGAAGTGAGGCAGGTGGAAGATGAAAAAGATTATAATAAATTAACAGAAAAGCAAAAAAGATTTATAGATTATTATATAGAAACAGCTAATGCAACAGAAAGTGCAAAAAGAGCTGGATATAGTTCTAAAACAGCAAAGAACATAGGTGCAGAGAACTTAACAAAACTTAACTATTTCATTCAAGAAAGATTACAACAATTAGAAGATAGTAGAATAGCCTCACAAGAAGAAGTATTACAATACTTAACAAAGGTAATGAGAGGAGAAGAAAAAGACCAATTTGGATTAGATGCTTCGTTGCAAGATAGAACTAAATGTGCAGAATTACTTGGGAAAAGATATGGAACCTTTAAAGAAAAAGTAGATGTAGCTGGAAGCATACCGGTAGTGATACAAGATGATATTACAGAATAAAATAGCTTTTAAAGAGCAACAAAAGCAAGTAAATAAGCTGTCACTACAAAGCATAGTTGGAAAAGGTTATGCAGAATATTGGCATTGCAAATGCAGGTATAGAGTGTGCAAAGGTTCGAGAGCAAGTAAAAAGTCAAAAACAACAGCATTATGGATAATAAGTAATATGATGAAATACAAAGAAGCTAATACACTTGTAATTAGAAAAACATTCAGAACATTAAAAGATAGTTGCTTTACAGAATTAAAATGGGCAATACATAGGTTACAAGTAGATAGTTTTTGGGAAATAAAAGAAAGTCCATTAGAAATGACATATAGACCTACAGGGCAAAAAATATATTTTAGAGGTTTAGATGACCCATTAAAAGTAACATCAATATCAGTAGATATTGGTGTTTTATGTTGGTTGTGGATTGAAGAAGCATACGAGATAACAAAAGAATCTGACTTTGATGTGATAGATGAAAGTATAAGACGGAGAAGTTCCAGAGGGTTTATTTAAGCAAATAACAATAACATTAAATCCGTGGAATGAACACCATTGGATTAAGAAAAGATTTTTTGATGTTAAAGATAGTGACACATTAGCAATGACAACGAACTATCTATGTAATGAATGGTTAGATGAAGCAGATAAAAAAGTATTTGAAAGAATGAAAAAGAATAATCCTAGGAGATATCAAGTTGCAGGATTGGGCAATTGGGGTATAGTTGATGGATTAGTTTATGAAAATTGGAAGGAAGAAAAATTTGAATTAAATACAATAAGAAATTTAGATAGTGCTTTTGGGCTAGATTTTGGTTATACAAACGATCCAACAGCACTATTTTGCGGTGCAATAGATTTAAAAAACAAAAAGATTTATGTATATGATGAAATCTATCAAAAAGGAATGAGTAACAAAGCAATATATGAAGAAATAAACAAAATGGGTTATTCAAAAGAAAAGATAACTGCAGATAGTGCAGAACCAAAATCAATAGATGAATTAAGAGGATTAGGATTAAGACATATCACAGGAGCATTAAAAGGAAAAGACAGTATAAATAATGGTATTCAATTCATACAAGACTTTGAAATAATAATACATCCTAGATGTGTAAACTTTATAACAGAAATAAGTAATTATACTTGGGATGAGGACAAGTTTGGAAATAAAGTAAACAAACCAATAGACGATTTTAACCATTTAATGGATGCAATGAGATATGCTGTAGAAAGATACATAAATCAAAGGAAATTACAATTTGGTTATATAAAGCCAATATAGGAGGAAACAAAATGATACAATGGAATCCAGCAACACTAGAAAATGAAAATAGTGTAGCACAAATATTAATGTTAGCAGACAACGAATGGAATGCAAGAAAACAGCTATATGAGAGAATAAGAAGAAAAACAAGTTATTCTGAACTAGTAAGTACTAATGATGAAAAGATAAAAGTAGCGTTTGAAAACTATATTAATTCAATGGTAACTGGTTATTTTGCTGGTAAAGCACCCGTATATGATGTAGAGAAAATATCAGATCCAACAAAATTAAACATAATAAAAAAATTGTTTAGTAAAATATTTAACACAGATGCAAACAAAGATACGGAATTAAAGGTATTAATAGACTATATAAGTAAATACAATGATGATGGAACAGAGTTCTTTGATTTAGCATTTGAATATTTTGGAATGAGAGGGTGCTATGAAGTACTATACGAAAATGAAGAAAACGAAATAGTATATACAAAACAAAGCGCTTTAAACACTATAGGAATATTTGACTATTCAACACCAGTAAAACAGATAGGACAATTAAGAAAATGGCCAGAAAAAGACAAAAACAATGCAGACATAACAATTGTAGAATTAACCACCATAAATGGTAAAAAATATTATTCTCCAACTCCTACTGATTATAAAAAATTACAAGAAGATAAAGAAAGATTTGAAGAAGGCAAATGGGACATGCTTCCTTGTATAGCAATAGAAAATGAAATGGGACTATCAAGTTTTGAATTGGTAGTTTCTTTAATTTGTGCTTATGAAAGAGTAATACAAAATAGCAGAAACACATTTCAATATAATGATGATGCAAAATTAAAAATTACAGGTTTTGAACCACAAAATGAATTAATGATAACAAAATTAGACAAAGAAGGAAATCCAGAATTAGATGAGAACGGACAACCAAAGCAGGTAGTTAATAAAGCAAGAGAAGAAGAAGATAAAGCACTATTAAAAATGAAAGTTTTTTACACACCAGACAATTCAGGAGATATAGCTTGGGTTGAAAAAAGTGTACAAGATACAGCACTAGAAAATCATAAAAAGACATTAATAGATTTAATAGCAATGATAAGTGGAGTACCTAATATAACAGATTTAGGATTTACAAATGCTGATAATGCTAGTGCATTAGATAGAAAATTCTTTGCATTAGAGCAAATGATAACAGATGCAGACAAACATTTTAAACAAGCAATATTAAGAAGATGGGAAACAATTATAGACAAAATAAATAAAAGAAAACACAAGTCTTATGATTTTAGAAGTGTAAAAATAGATTTACAAAGAAATTTACCAACTGACAAGGATACAGAAACAACAAGAGCGTTAAAATTGAGAGGACTACTAAGTGATGCATCTATTATTGATATGTTGCCGGACGATTTAGATAGTACATCAGAGATAGAGAAGATAGATAAACAAAATGAAGAAAACATTCAAAAGAATTTACAACAAATGCAAATGATGGGACAATCAGGAGTAGAAGAGGAGAATAAAGGAAATAAACAAGATGATAAAGTAATAGATCTGACAGCTCAACAAAAGGCACAAAAACTAACAGCAGACAATAAGAAAGAACAAACAAAAGTAGTTAATAAGCAAATCAATAAAGAATAGAGGTGTTTTTATTGGACGAAACTATAAATTTTAATGAAATTGTTGAAGCATTTCAGCGTGTAGCTGATGGAATTATTCATGCTTATAACGAAATCAAAAAAATAGTTTTAAAAATGTGGGAAAACTTAAAAATAATGATATTAAAAAATAAAAAAATTTACAAATACATTAAAAGATATAATAAATGTAAAAATTTCAATAAAAGAAAGCATTATCTTAAAAAGATTTTAAAATTATTAAAGGAATAAAGATATGAATATATGGAATTATCACGATACAAAAATGCAAGAATTAAAACAGTTATATATTAAGACCTCAAAACAAACTCAAAATCGTTTGCAAGAACTCTTTGATACATTTAACTTTACAACAGAAAATATATATAATATAGCAGATAATAAAACTAAAAAAAGAATAAACGTTTATATAGAGTCTTGGAAAGAACAAGGACTATTAAAGAACAATAATTATTTTAGCGTGCTAGCAAACAATATTTATAAAAGAACAAGAGTAAAGAATAGTGAAATACTAGAATTACTTATTTATAGTACATACATAGAAGAACAAAACAAACTTGAAGAACAAGAAAAACAAATGATGTATGAAGATGCAAGTTATTACTATAAGCAAGGCCAACAAGAAGTAAATAAAAAGAAAGAGCCATCAATAATTCCGATGGCTTTATTTCTTGCATTATTAGACCAACCAAATTATAGCGGTTTCAATTGGAGGCAATACATTGAAGCGACAATGCAGTATAATGCTCAACAAATATATAAACAAGCAATTTTAAACATACAACAGCAAAAGGACCTAGAAATTGATTCTAGCGAGTTTCAAACAATAATAAGCAGACAAAATAATCAAAAACTTAATATAAATGGTACTAAAACATCAGGCGCAGTTGATTTGATTTTGATAGGAATAAATAACCAAGCAAAGGTAAAGGGCATAGCAAAAATAGATAATAATGCAAAAGTTGTATTTCTAGCAGATTTAGATGGAAAAGAAACATTAATGTGCCATAGCTTAAATAATCAAGAGTTTTATATTAATAAAGAAAACATATTTGACAGATATTATGGGCAGACACCAAAAGACCAGGCAATTGTAAGAATAAAATGCTTTGGAATGGTATTAGGGTTAAACCTTCCACCAATAAACTATCATTTCCATTGGTGTAGAAGTATAATTTCATATCTGCCACGTACTGAGCTAGAAAAGAAATATAATATTTTTGATAGTTATTTAGAAAGAAATGTAAAAAATAAATATAATGTTCAAAGAGCAAGGCTAAAAGGAATAGATAGAAAAGCAATATTAGACACATTGAAAAACATGGATAAAGTTTATAAAGATTTTCCTCAAATTAAGAATACTATAAAAGAAATAAATGTAATAGAGCATCCAAATGGAGGGTTAAACATTACTCCAGATATAGAAGATAATAAATACATAATGGAAATAAATAAAAAATTTTATGGAAATGTAAATATATTAAAAGAACAATACAAAGAAGATGTAAGAAGAGGCTTTCATCCCAAAAATACAAAATATGAAGATATAGGAAATCATGAATTAGGGCATTGCGTTACATACGAAATAATTAAAAACAGTTATACAGATATTAATTTAATAATAAATGACTGGAATAATGATATAACAGCAAAGAAAATCGTAACAAAAGCATTTAACAATTTAGGAATTAATGATAAAATAATACAAAACATATTAAGAAATAATATTTCTAAATATGCAACAAGTAAATGGAGTGAAACAATAGGAGAAGCATTTTCAGACTTTTACAGAAATGGTAAAAGTGCAAGTGTCTTAAGTAAAGAAATAGTAAAGACAATGAAAGGGATGGTATAAATGATATTAAATCCTAGATGGTTAGATTGGTTATCAGATGAAGAAGATGAAAATGGAAACAGGACGAAACTAAAAGAGAATACACCTGAAGATATACGAGAAGAATATGAAGAGTTACTAAAAGAAGAACAAGAAAGCATAAGAAAAAATAAATTAAATAAAACTATATTTTAGCACTTACTAGCAAGTAGGTGCTTTTATTATGGAAAGAAGGTGGAAAATATGGCAATACAAATTACAGCTTTAATATGTGGAACTATAATTGTATTAGCAATTATAGGACAATTTGGAAATAATAAAGATAATAAATAAGTTATTAATATTTTAAAATTATAAATCAAGAGCTAGACGTAGCTCTTATTTTTATGCCTTTTTACTGGTTGCAGGCTATAAAGAACAACAGAATACAAATTCGCAATGGCTGGGGCTTTAGGCAATGGCTGGGGCAAAAGGAGTAGGAAATGGAAGGACAAGATAATAATCCAAACAATGCTAATACTGGGGCAAATAATGAACCAGCGGGAGCAAATAATCAGAATGCAGGAACAAATAATAATCCTGTAACATTTGATGATTTCTTAAAGGATGGAAAGAATCAAGCAGAATTTGACAGAAGAGTTCAAAAGGCTATTCAAACAGCTCAGGAAGGTTGGAAAGCTAAAAATGATGCTGAAAAATCAGAAGCAGAAAGACTAGCACAAATGAACGAAACTGAAAAATTACAATATCAATTGCAAAAACAACAAAAAGATTATGAGGCAATGCAAAAAAAATTAAATGCCAGAGATTTAAAAGATGAAGCTTTAAAAATAGCAACAACACAAGACACAGCATTTGACCCAGAGTTCTTAAATCTTTTTGATTATGAAAGCATGACAGCAGAGCAGTTACAAGAAAAAACAAAACTTATAAAGTCAATTCAAGACAGAATTGTAGAAAAAGCAGTAAATGAGTGGTCAAAAGAGAAACCACCATATAACCCAAACCCATCTAGCAACAAACCAAGTGCTGATGAAGCAATAAGAAGGGCAATGGGACTAAAATAAGAAAGGAAGAATGAAGAATGAATAATATCGAATTATCAACAATTTATTTACCTAAACTAGACGAGGTATATAAAAACGAAGCAAAAACATCTATATTAGATGGAGATGAAACTACAGTACAAAAAGGATTAAATGGAGAAATAAAAGTAGCTAAACTAGACATGGATGGTTTAGGAGATTTCTCAAGAAATGATGGATACACAAAAGGTTCAACAAAATTTGTATGGGAAACAGTAAAATATGACAAAGAAAGAAGCCAAGACTTAAGAATTGATAGACTAGACAACCAAGAAGCATTAGGATTACCTTTTGCAAGATTATCTGGAGAATTTGTAAGAACAAAAGTAGTTCCAGAAACTGATGCTGCAAGAATTGCAAAAATAGCAGGAGTAGCAGGAATTTCAACAAAGAAAGAAACTATTTCTGACGGTGCAGGAGTTGTAACAGCATTAAGAGCATGTATAAATAAAATGGATGAAGATGAAGTTTCGACAGAAAACAGAATCTTATTCATAACACCAACATTAAAAGGAATGATAGATGATTTAGACACAACTAAATCTAAAAAAGTATTAGAAAGATTTGCTACAATAATTGAAGTTCCACAAACAAGAATGTATACAGCAGTAACATTAAACAATGGAAAAGAAAATTATGGATACCAAAAAGCAAAAGATTCATATATTAAGTCAACAGATACAGCTGTAGTATCAGGTAAAAATTATTATACAGAATCTTCTGGAACATATTCAAAAGTAAGTTCTCCATCAGGAAATCCTTCAACATCAGATTATTATGAATTTGTAGAAGGTGGAAAAGATATAAACTTCTTATGTGTTGAAAAATCTGCTGCAGTAACAGCTATGGATCAATACATAAAATACTTTACACCAGATGAAGACCAAAATGGAGATGACAACGTATTTAAATATAGAAACAACAACTTATATGGACATGTATATGAAAACAAATTAGCAGGTGTATACTGCTCATACGAAGGTTAGGAGGTAAACAAATGTCAACATTTATAGGGCTAAAAATAAACAAAGTAGAAAAAGAAGCTAAACCAAAAGCTGAAAAGAAAGAAACAAAAGAAGCTAAACCAAAAGCTGAAAAAGAATAATTAAGGAGGCAATAGAAATGGCAGAAACCAATAGTATAGATAAGATAATAGATGATTTAGGAGCTAACTATAAAGATGATGAAGAAGTCTTAAATGAAATATTAGAGGAAGTAAGTTCTATTGCCTCTGATATTTCTAATAGACCAGCAAATGATGTTAAACTATTTCCATACATAAAAAAAGCTACAAAAGCTATCTATTTGACTAGAGGAGCAGAAGGCTTAACAAGTCGTGGAGAAGGTTCTATTTCAAGTTCATTTGAAGATACTATAGAAAAGTTAAGAAATGACATTATAAAATCTGGATTAAGGAGGATTAAGTAGTGCTATTACGAGATTTAACTAAAGTATATATATCAGAATATGAAGAAGTAGAAGACCACGGCGAAATAGATAAAGTATGGAAATATAAAGGAAAAGCTTGGCTAAACATGCAACAAGACGTAAATGAGTTAGATAAAAAGTCAACAGGAGAAGTAGATTATAGTATTTATAAAGGTAGAAGTACAAGGAATTATAATATACAAAAAGGCGATGGAATATCATTTAAAAATATCTCAAACTCAAAGGAGTTTATTCCTGAATACCGTGTACTAGATAAAAATGAAATAGGTAGCACGTATGTTTATAGAATGGAGAAAGTACAATGATAAACTTTGGCTGTAAAATAAAAGTAAAGCATAATTTCAAGAATATAGATAATATAATGAGGAAACTACCTCAAATAGCAAAAGAATCTACAGAAGATATATTAAAGAACATAAGAGGATATGCAGTAAGATTAGAAAAGGGTCATAAAGATGAGGGCATATTAGCAGAAATGATTGATATGTCGACTAAAAAAGTAAAAGGAAGGGTTTATGCGGACCCTTCTAAATTTATGACTGAAAATGGACAATCTTATTTGTGGTTTGAATATTTTGGAACAGGACAATACGCAGAACAAGAGCACATAGGAAAAACAAAGCACTTTATTGAAAGTGGTTATACAGAATGGTTTATTCCTGTAAACAAAGTAGGAAGAACATTAAATTATCCTATTGTGACAATAGGCGATGGACAGTTTTATGTAGCAGTAGGAAGCAAGGCTAATCATTTTATGTCAGATGCAGAATTTAAAAGTAGAAACGAAAACGCAGAAATAGCAAAGAAAAAGTTAAAAGAAATGTTGGAGGAGTGTTGTAAATGAAAGATTTAAGTATAAAAGAATTTAGCGACCTTATATATGAAAAGCTAGAAGCTTTAAAATATAAACAAATATTAACGAATCCAATAACAACAAGCAAGTTTCCGTGTTTAGAGTTACATACACCTTTAAAGTCTGTAAGCAAGACAGAAAGAGCATTTCCAATACTTTCTACGTTTCAAATATCAATAACTTGTTGGAACGAAAAGCAACGTCAAGCAATGCAAATGACAGATGAAGTTGATATAAAACTTCAAGAATATAATTTTACAAGGATAAGTACCAGTCCTGCAATATATGATCAAATATTGCAAAAATACGGTATAACAATAATATTTGAAGTTCGTTATAACTCTATAACGGACTCTTTTAATTTTATAAGATAATAAGGAGGAATTTTAAATGCCAGAACCAAAAGCAAGTACATTAACAAAACTATTTCATGCTGATACATTAGTAGATCTAAAAGATTCAACTAAAAGAAAACAAGTAGCTTTCGTACAAAGCATACCAGAATTTTTAAAAGCACCAGAGGGAATAACATATAGTGCTTTAGACATACCAGACGAAAGACAAACAGAAGGCAGACAAAAAGCAGAAAACTTAGAAATAGAAATATTATTTAAAGAAGATCAATACGATGAATTAAAAGCAGTAGAAACAGCAAAAACAAACGGATATTGGGCAATTCAATTGCCAGAAGAAACAGCATCAACAGAAGGAAAACCATTAACATGGTACTTTACAGGAACATGTTATGTAGGAATGAGTGAAATTGCAATAGACGATATGTTAAAATCAAAACTAACAATTTATAGAAGCTCTGCAATAACAGAAAATAAAGGGTTTCCCACAGACTAGTTCTGCGAAGTTAAGTGCTAGGAGCAGAACAATAAAAAAGACTAGCACAACAGAAGAAAATATTGAGAAGGCAGAATAAGCCTTCTCTCTTTTGCAAAGGAGAGAAAAATAAATGATAATAGAAACAAAAAATAAAATAATTAATTTAGTGCTAAAAACAAGAAAAATAGTAGAAATAGCTAATCTACTAAAAAACAAAAATTTTGAAGAGGCATTTACAAAAGCTTATGCTATATGCGATATAGAAGCTTTGGCTAAAATTATATTAAAATTAGCAGAAACAGAAGATGAGAAAAGTGCATTTAATTCAATAGATGAAGTATATGATTTTATAGACGATTGCAGAAAAGAAGGAATAGTTGTAAATGATTTATATTTAAAAATTGCGGAGGCTTTGAATGAAGAGGGTTTTTTCAAAAAGAAAATGACAAAGAAAGAACTAAAAGAGTTGATATCAAATCCTTTATCAACAATGAATATGAACGAATTAGTTCAAAAATCAGCAGAGAATGCAATGAGCAAAATAGCAGAGGAACAATTTCAAGGTTTCAGGGGCTAAATGATATAATTTTAAAGATAAAAAATGCTAATAACTTAATTGAATTGATTTATGCAACAGAACCTTTGGCATATTACTTTAATATAAAGCCATTTGAATTTTGGAATAGCAGGTATTCAGAAATTAATATTTATTGTCAAACCCATTTAACTAAAAATATTGATGATCTAAAATGTGAAATTAATTTACAAGAAGCCGTAACAAATAAATTGATAAGAGCAGATAGCTTATCCAGAAATCCAAAAATAATCCCTATTCGAGATAATTATAAGAATTTATTTCAAGATGAAGAAAAAGAATACATTCAGTCACCAGAAGAAATAGCAAAAAAGATGAGACTTCTTATGATAACGGAAAAGAAATAAAAAGTATTGCAATATTTGTAAAAAAATGGTATTATTATTAGGGTGAGATTATATGGATGAAAAAATTTTATTAAGTGAAAAACCTACATGGGTAGTAATTGTGCCACATTTAATAGCAATGTGTTTTATTGTAGGGATTTTTACAATTTGGAAACCTTTAATAGCAATTTTAACGACAAGACTAACTATAACTAATAGAAGAGTAGAAGGCAAAACAGGACTTATAAAGACAGAGAGAATGGACAGCAGAATAGAACAAATCACTTCTGTTAAAGTAACACAAGGATTAATAGGAAAAATATTTAATTATGGGACTATAAGTATTAACACTGCAGGAGGAAATTATAATTTTAACTACATGTCAAATCCAGAGAAAATAAGAAAAGCTATAAATAATTCTATGGATAATTATGTTAATGTAAAATAACAAAAGTAAAGCACTTGCAGATGCAGGTGTTTTTTTATTTGGCATCAGATTAAATCTGGTGCTTTTTATTATGCCTAAAAAAGAAAGAGGGTGAAAATATGACAGTAGAAGAAATTGAGATAATTGTAACAGCACAAGTAGAAGAGGCTTTAAAAGAGTTTCAAAAGTTTTTACCAGCTATAAAACAAACAATAAAGCAAGCACAAGAGGCTTTTTCAAAAGTAGATACTAGAGCAATGACAAGTAAACTGCAACAAGCAGTCAATTTAGCCAAAAAGAAAATGCAAAATTTAAAGAAAAGTTCAGAAAATAATGAAATAGCAATAAAAGTAAACAATAAAGATGCAGAAAAACAAATAACTCAATTAGAAAAAGAGATAGATAGTCTACAAAAGAAAATAACTGGTCGACAAATGAAGTTAGACATAATAAATCCACAAATGGATAAGATAGTAAATGATACGAGAAATCAAGTAGTGCCAGATGGAATATCAAAAAATGATAAATCAATGGACACTGTTGTAAATAATGCATTGGCTTCAAATAAAGACTTTACCTCGTTAGATAGTCAAGCACAAAAATTATATACAGAAATAGAAATGTATAATAAAAAATTAACTGAAGCTAAAAGCAAAATGTCACAATTAAAACAAGAAGCAAATCAAACAGCAACTAGTCAAGGAAAATTGACTAGTTTTTTTAGTGGATTTAAACAAAAAATAGACCAAGTAAAGCCAAGCATATCAAATATGAAAAACAGTTTTAAAGGTTTACCTAAAATCACTCAAAATATAACTAATAATATAAAAGGAATGGGAACAGGTTTAAAAAACGGATTAGGACATGTTTTAAAATATGCAATGGCATTGTTTTCATTAAGAGGAATTTATTCAGTATTAAGTAATTGTGCAAATGCGTGGTTATCTAGTCAAAATGCAGGAGCAAAACAATTAAGTGCAAATATAAACTATATGAAATATGCAATGGGGAGTGCATTAGCACCAGTAATTCAATTTGTTACTAATTTAGTGTATCAATTAATGAAAGCTATACAAAGTGTTGCTTATGCATTAACAGGAGTAAATATATTTGCAAAAGCTAGTGCAAATTCATACGCAAGTATGGCTGGAAGTGCTAAAAAAGCGAAACAGGAAACAAAAGCGTTAGCAGGTGTCCATAATGAAATAAATAATATTTCAGACAAAGACAATTCGGATGGTGGAAGTGGAGGAACAACAGCTCCTAGTTTTGATTTATCAAAAATGGATAATCAAATGACGGGATGGGTTGAGAAGATAAAAAAGAATCTCTTACCATTATTTGAACCTATACAAAAATCATGGAGTCAATATGGTAAACCATTACTGAAAAGTATGGAATATGCATTTAACAGCAATATAAGACTAATAAAAACAATAGGAAAAAGTTTTAAAGAAGTATGGCTAAATGGAACGGGTGAAAAAACTTTAGGTATATATTTTCAGGCGTTGACATCCATATTTAATATTATAGGAAATATAAATACTGCATTTGCAAATGCATGGCAAAACAATGGCGGAACCGAAATAATACAACAATTATGGAATGGGTTTAATAATTTAATTTCAATTGTTCAAGATTTTTATAAAACAATAGAAGAGTGGACTTCAAGCGAAAATTTTCAAGAGTTTGCAAATTCAATAATTGGAATATGTGAAACACTATCAGGATGGTTTGAATTAGTAACACAAAAATTAAAGGAAATATGGGACAATGGAGGAAGGGAAACTTTTTCTAAATTATTAGGATGCATTTCTAAACTAGTTACGGCCATAAGTTCGATAATATCTTTTTTATCTCCGGTAATAGAATTTGTATTAAATATAGTTACTCCAGTAGTAACAGAAATAATCAATGTTATTGGTTATGTTATAGATGCACTATCTGGTTTATTAGATTTTATAATAGGAGTATTTACTGGAGATTGGGAAAGAGCATGGAATGGAATTAAAGAATTTTTTATAGGTATATGGAATGCCTTAAAAACTGTAGTAGTAACAATATTTAATATTATTAAAGATATTATAGTGTCTGTATTAAATGTAATAAAAAATATCTGGAATACTGTATGGAGCTGGATAAAACAGTTAGCAAACACAATATGGAATGGAATAAAGACAATAATATCAAATGTAATAAATGGAATAAAGAATACCATTTCAAATGTACTTAATGGAATAAAAAATATATGGAATAATGTTTGGAATGGGTTAAAAACTACAGTAACAAATATATTTAATGGAATATGGAACACAATAAAAAGAATTATAAACTCTATTTTAGGTGGAATTGAAGGTATGGCAAACGGTGTTGTAAGAGGAATAAATAAGGTAATATCGGCAATGAATAATTTAAGTTTCGACATTCCAGACTGGGTTCCAGGAATGGGAGGAAAAAAATTTGGATTTAATATCGGCTATATGAGTGAAGTATCATTACCAAGATTAGCAAAGGGAAATGTTGCTTACGATAAAACACTAGCAGTTTTCGGAGAATATGCAGGAGCAAGCAATAACCCAGAGATAACAACACCACAAAATATAATGAGAGAAACATTTGAAGATGTTTTATCAAACTATAATAATGAAAATAGCGATAGACCTATAAATCTTACAGTAAATGTAGGAAGTACAAAACTAGGACAAATATTATTAGACAATTTAAGAGACATGAAAAGACAATCAGGAAAAGATATAGAAGCATTAGTAGGAGGATAAAATTATGTTATGGAGAGAACATGGAAAAACAGAAAATTTACCGACACCAAGTACATATTCAGCAGACATAGAAGACACAGATAAAGACAGTTATTCTTCTGCTGTTGATGGTTCTTTAATAGACAATCCCATTGCAGTAGGACTTTTAAAGCTTTCTATGAGTTGGGATTTTAACACAGAAGAAGAAGCAGAACAACTTATACAGAAGACATATAAAAATCCATTTATATTGGATGTTAAAGTTCCAGTAGTAGATGGAGGCTTTTTAGAAAATGCAAAATTTAGGGTATCAAAAAGAAAAGTCGAAATGATAAGTACAGAAAAAGAAATGAGTACTTCCAAAACAAAATGGAAGTGCTCTTTTAATTTAATGCAAAAAGAATTAACAGGAGCACAAAAAACAGCAGTAGAGGGGGCAAATAGTTAATGTATAGTACAAGTAATAACTATAAGTCTAAAGTATACAATGTGACTCATTTATTAAAAGTATATATAAATGATGAAGAAATAAATTCTAAATATGTATTAGACTGTAAACCTTCAAGAAAAGCATTCTCAAGTGATGAGTTTGCCTTGGGATGTGTAGAAGCACAAAGCATAGAACTAAAATTATATAAATCAGTAGTACCATCAACTATAAATAAAATAGAAATAAAAAGTGGAATAACAGGCGAAATAGTACCAATCGGAATGTTTAACGTAGATGAAATAAGTAAAGATGATGATTATACGGTAACATTAAAACTACGTGATAATATGATTAAATTTGAATTTAATTATAATGGAAAAACGCTAATAGATAACAACAATGGAAAAGCAAAAATAGTACTAGTACTACAAGACTTGTGTACGAAAGCAAGAGTAGAACTTCGGTTCTACTTCTTTTTTAAACATGAATAAGGAAATAGCAGTGTACGACAATACAGTATCAGCAAGAACTTATTTAAGCTATATAGCAGAACAAGCTGGTGGAATAGCAGTAATAGGTAGAGATGGAAAACTATATATAAAAACAATTGGAGAAAGTTCGGCTACATTGCCATTAAAGTTATTTAAAACCTTCAAATGGGGAGAAAAATTTAAAATAACACGTGTAAGGTATGATGATGGAACACAACTATTTGAAAAAGGAGATACAACAGGCAATACAGTTTATATCAGCCAAGACAATATGTACATAGTTGATCAAGAGCAAATTGATAATATTTACAATGTTTTAAAAGATTTAGAATTTTACAGCTTCGAGGGCGAAAGCATAATAGACCCAGCACTGGATACAGGAGATATTGTTGTTATAGATGGCAAAAATGTAATATATCAAGGTTCAATGCAATTTTCAGGACGTTGGATTGCAAATATTGAAAGCAAAATACAATGTAAAGCAAAAGAAGAAACTACCAGAAGAATACCTTCACAAAAAACTATAAACAGAAGAGTAGAATCGAATATTAATCAAATAGATGGAAAGATAACAAGATTAACCGAAGAAACAACAGAAAATTCTCAAAAGATAACCAAAACAGAACAAGACGTAAATGGATTAACTACAAAAGTATCATCACTTGAAAAAACAACAGTAAATAAAGTACAAGTTCAATATGCCTTAGGAGATACTTTAACTACTCCACCGACAGCTGGATGGAGTGAAACTGCCCCAGAATGGCAAGCAGGAAAATATATGTGGCAAAAGACTGTTACAACATATTCTGATGGAGCAACAAAAGAATCAAAAGCGACTTGCATACAAGGAGCAAAAGGGGAAACAGGAGCTAGTGGAACTGATGGCAAAGATGGAACAAATGGAACGAATGGTAAAAATGGAAATGACGGACGAGGAATAGCTTCAACAGTTATTACCTATCAAGCTTCATCATCAGGGACTACAACTCCAACAGGAACATGGCAAAGTACTATTCCAACAGTTACTGCAGGACATTACTTGTGGACTAAGACAGTAATTAACTATACTAGTGGTGAACCAACAACATCATATTCAGTTAGTATGATGGGAAAAACAGGAGCTAATGGTAAAAATGGAACATCAATATCAATAACTTCAAAATCAGTTACATATCAAATTGGTACAAGCGGTACAACAACCCCAACAGGTACATGGTCAACATCAGTACCAACACTAGAAAGTGGAAAGTATTTATGGGCTAAAACTTATGTTAAATATTCAGACTCATCTGAAACGACATCATATGCAGTAAGTTATTGTGCTAAAGACGGTGTAAAGGGTGATAAAGGTGCAACAGGCAAAGGAATTAAATCAATACAAGACCAATATTACTTATCTACTAGCAACACAACTCAAACTGGTGGAGCTTGGAAGAATACGCAAGACGCGTGGGAATCTGGAAAGTATATTTGGACAAGGTCTCATATAACTTGGTCAGACGACACAACAACAGACACTACGCCGATTCTAGCAGAGAGTTTAAACACAGCAAATGAGAACGCTGTTCTTGCACAAGAAAAAACGGCGGAGCAAAAAATAGAGATTGATTCAATTAAGCAAACTGTGAGTCAAACACAAACAACAGTTGCTAACAACTATACCGAAATCAAGCAGAAATTTGGCGATTATGCACCTAAAAGTGATGTAATTACGTTACAAAATAGTGTCGAAAGAATCCAAACAGACACATATACAAAGACAGAAATAAACACTAAATTAACGGACGGAAGTGTAACAAAAGTTACAACAACGTGCGGAACTTTCGATGAGAACGGATTAACAATAGAAAAAACAAATGCAAAGACAAAAGGAAATTTTAACGAAAAAGGAATGAAAGTCGTTGACGCAACAGGCTCTAGTGAAGAAATACTTTTATTCGCTGGTTACGATGAAGAAACAGACGAAACTATTGTTAAAAGCAAGAATATGACAGTAGAAAAATACTTGACAATAGGAGCAAACTGTAGATTTGAAGACTATGTAAATCCCGTCTTAGGTGGAAAAGGAACAGGGGCATTTACTCTATAGAAAGGAGAAAAAATGGCAAGAATAAATGGTAGCGTATCGCAGAGGTCAGATAGTTATTCGTTTTTTATAGACTGGTCAGAAAGCATGAACTCAAATTATACAAGTACTAACCAAACAACAGTAAGTGCTACAGCATATATATATTGTTCAAAACATACAGCGCATGCTAGTGGATTATCTCAAAAATTAGTAATAGATGGAACAGAATTTACAGCAACAAAATCAGTAAATTTAAGTTCAGGAGTAACAGTAGCATTAGTTAGTGGCTCGAAAACAATAACGCACGACGCAGACGGAAGAAAGTCCATTACTATAAGTGCTGATTGTGATTTGCCTGATGGTAATGGTTGGGGTCCTGCTTGGGGTAGTGCTAGTGGCACGGCAGAGCTAACAACAATCCCAAGAGCAAGTTCAATATCAGCAACAGACGCAAGCATAGGAAGTTCTTCAATCATTATTATAAACAGGGCGAGTTCAGGATTTACTCACACAGTTACATATAGTTTCAGTGGTTTAAGTGGAACAATAGCAACAAAAACAGGTAATACAAGCTTAGGCTGGACAGTACCAACAAGCTTTTATCAGAAAATTCCAAACAGTCAAACAGGAACAGTAACAATAACTTGCGATACATATTCAGGAGACACAAAAATAGGAACAAAAACAACAACAATGACAATAAGTGTTCCAGAAAGTTCGCACCCTGTAATTGATAGTGCAACAGCAATAGATACAAATGCAACAACAGTAGCCTTAACAGGAAGCAATAAAAGATTAGTAAATTATAAATCAACAGTAAAACTAAGTGTAACAGGTAGATGTTTAAATTACGCAGGTTTTAGTAAATTAAGAGAAAGAAATATATATGATATACCTGCTACAAAAACAACAAGTGGTGCTACAACAACTGTAACAGGCACAAAGACTTATGAAAATAATACATTAGAACAATTTAAGATTTGCTTGGTAGATACAAGAGATAAAATGAGTGATTATAAAATTTTAAATCAAGCAAATGGAGATTTTACAGTAGTACCATATATTCCCTTAACAATAAATGCAGAGTTTAGAAGAACAACTCCAACACGGCGGAGGAGTAAGCTTAAGCTTTTCAGGAAATTTCTACAATGGCTATTTTGATACAGCTAAAACTAAATTTAATACACTAGGAATTAAATGGAGATATAGAGAAGCAGGCTCTTCAACTTGGTCAGCTTGGACAAGTTTAGTTTTAAATACTGGTTTTAAATATGGTACAGGAAACACATATTTTAGTGGCAACGGTACATCTTTACAAGAAATTTCACTTGGAACTGGATTTAACTACAAAAAGAACTATATTTTTGAATTATGTTATAACGATAAATTATCAAGTGTAACTTATTCTCAAACTGTCAAAGAAGGAGAACCTTGTTTTGATTACGGAAAAGATAAAAATGGAAACAATTATTTAAATGTAAATGGAAATATTTATAAAAACAATAAAAATATATTTAGTTTAATTTACCCTGTCGGTTCAATTTATATGAGTGCAAATAGTACAAATCCTAAAAACTTATTTGGAGGAACTTGGGTAGCTTGGGGAAGTGGTAGAGTCCCTGTGGGTATTAACACTAGTGATGACGATTTTAAAACAGTAGAGAAAACAGGCGGAGAAAAAACACATACTTTATCATTAGCTGAAATGCCAAGACATACTCACGATTTTACATACAACAATTCAAATACATGTGGTTTTAGTTCATATGCTCATGGAACTAATGACTATGGAGAGCAGAGAAGTGATGAAAGTCTAGGATTTAATAATATCGCTTATACTGGTGGAGACAAAGCCCATAACAATTTACAACCTTATATCACATGTTATATGTGGAAGCGTACGGCATAGGAGGTGAGAAAAGTTGGATAAGATAATAGCAACATTAATAGCAATATCAGGTTTCTTAAATGCGATATTAATGATAGTAAATTTTATAAAAATTGCAAAGAAACCCGTTGACAAAGTGTGGGAAAGAAAATTAAATGAAGCATTAAAACCACTTAACGACAAATCAGACGACATAAATAAATACATTAAAAAAATAGATAAAAATGAGTGTATGAATTTTTTAGTGAATTTTTTAGCAGACATAGAAAACGGAATTGAAAAAGATGATGTACAAACAAAAAGAGCTTGTGAAGTGTATGACCACTATGTAAAAGACTTGCAAGGTAACAGCTACATACACGATAAATGGACAAGACTAATGATTGAAGGAGGTAAAATATAATGAAAAACAAGAAACTAATAATTTCAGCAGTTGTAACAGTAGTATTAGCAATAGCAGGAATGCTTTTTGGTATAAAGTATACTGATGACGACATAAAAGAAATCAGCGAAGGAGTAGAAACAGTAGTAAGTATAATAGAAAAAAATCAGTCTACAAAAGAGATACCAGAGGCTTATGTAGAAGATGAACAAGCACTAGAAGAGCAAGAAGTAGAAGATGAAGGTTTTGAACTACAAGGAGAGATAGCCTACAATGGTTCTAGTGAATTGCCAAGCGTAAGCCTAGGACAATATACAGGGCTTACATATTATAGCCAAATAGACCCACGTTGGAAAAATAAACTATATACAAGCACAGGAAATTCAAGTCAAACAATGGGGTCAAGTGCATGTGGACCAACTTGTAGTGCAATGGTAGTTAGTTCAATAAAAGGAACAATATTACCAACAACAATGGCTGATTTATATGTGCAATATGGATTTAGAAGTGCTAGCAACGGCACATATTGGTCTGCATTTAGATGGACAGCAGACGTATTTGACATAGGCTATAAAGAAATATATAAACTAAATGATGTATGCGATTTACTAGAAGAAAACTATATGATAATATCAGCTTGTGGAAACGGTCTATTTACAACAGGAGGACACTTCATATTAATATATGGCTATGAAGATATAAACGGAAATGGACAATGTGATAGTGGAGATAGATTAAAGATATATGACCCATATTTATATTCGGGTAAATTCAACTTATCTACAAGACGTGGCAAAGCTCAAGTTGAAGGCAATACGGTGTACGTAGAAAAAGAAACATTTAGAGCTTATGCAAATTATAGTGGATTCTTTGCATTCAAAAACGATAGAACAGATACAAAAGAAGATAACGCAAACGTAGTAACAGCAACTTACAACAGATATGTAAAAGTAAATACTTCATTAAATGTACGTTCTGGACCAGGGACAAGCTATAATGTTGTAGGCAGAAAATACAACGGAGATAAAGTGACAGTTTACAAAGAAAGTTCTAACTGGAGCAACATTGGAACAAATGAGTGGGTGTCTAGTGATTACTTAACAGATAGCAACGTACAAGTTCCAAATACAGTAGGACAATATAAGAAACTAAAGTCAACCACTACTTTATATTCAAATAGCAATTTAACAGGTACAAGATATACATATTTAAAAAATACAAAAGTTAAGATATTACAGAATGTGTCAAGTACAGTAGATAGAATATATGTGTCAGCAACTGGCAGATACGCTTATGTAGATAACTCTGCATTTGGAACGACAACAGTATCAGGAGTAAATCTAACAGGACAATACAAGAAATTTAAGAGCAATACAATAATATATTCTAACTCGAATTTAACTGGAGCAAAGTATTATTACTTACCTAAAACAAGAGTAAAAGTTATAGCAGACTATGGAAATGTTAATAAAATATATGTTCCAGCTACTGGAAGGTATGGTTTTGTTTCAGAAAATGTTTATAGATAAAAAATAAGCAAAAACACCTCAAAATCAAGCCATATAAGTATATTCCTGAAAAATAAAAAAGGCTTAGAAACGATTTTGAAAGGTCGATTTTTGGCTTGATTTTAAGAAAAAAGCACAGTTTTAACTATAAAAACTCCTATCGGAAATTTTAACTGAATGTATTGACAAATTAATATTAAATGGTATAATATTACATTGCAAATAGAAATATTTGATATTATGTAAATTTTGTGCTATAATAATTATAGTATCATATTATATATTATTGTTCATAATATATTTTAGGTGATATTATGATAATTAAAGGGTTTAAAAAATATAATGATAGGAGGAGGATGCATATGGTTAATAAAATTAATAAAAAAACTTCAATAGAAGAATTACTAATTGAAGAAATAGAAAATTCTAGTACTAATGATTGGAACGAATTATGTGATGCATGTTCTTCTTTGATAGATGAAGCTGAAATGACAGATTCAGATATTGATGACATAGTAATGAAAGTTAAAAATGGTGCTATGTAATATGAGAATCGTTGTAGACACTAATGTTTTTATAAATGGAATATTTAAGAAAGATACTTTTTGTAAAGCAATATTTAATATGAAAAGCCTTAACAAAGTATCTTTTGTTATGAATAAAGAAATGCAAAACGAACTACTTGTTACTTTTGGAAATATTTTATTAGAAGCTTTTAGAAGAATAGGGAATGAAGAAAAGTTCAATATATTTCCCTTAATGGCAACACTATCAAAATGTTTGTGGCAGGTAGAAGAGATTGACCATGTAATAAATACAAATTTTTGCAAAGAAGATAAATCAGATAATAAATTTATAGATTGTTGTATTGATGGAGACGTAAAGTACTTAATTACACAAGACAAACATATAAACAGTGTTCAGCAGCAATTAGAAAAAGATTATGGAATAGAGGTTTTAAGTCCGTTTCAATTTTATACAAAATACAAAATGAATAAATTATAAAAATAGAAGACAGCAAAAGCTAGTCTTCTATGTCACATTTCGACACATTTTTCAAAAGTGGTATGTTATAATAAACAAGTATTTAGAAATAAATACTGTGGGGGGACTGTAGGAAAAAACAGCAGAGACTAGCTGAGAGAGGCTAGTCTCTTTCATTCATTTTAACATTAACGAGCAAATCTATTATTTGAGATATTTCTAAAACTTCTTTAGAATGTATTCCAAACTTTTCAATTCTAATATTCATTTCTTCTCTTAAATCTTCTATATCAGCATCATAATAAAACAAATCTTTTATTGTTACATTTAAAGCTTCTGCTATCTTATCTAAAATAAATAGTGTAGGATTAAAAGATTTATTATTTTCTAAATTTCTTAAATAAGTTCTTGACACACCAGTTAAGTTACTAAGCTCATATAAACTAATATTTCTACTCTTTCTTAAAGGTTTTATTGCGAAAACATACATATAATTACTCCTGTGGTTATTATATCTATATTCTAATATTTTTATTCAGAAAAGGAAATATGGAACTCCCAGTTCCATATTGAAATCTTGAAACCGTTGAAAACACTCATTTCTTATTTTGTCGAATTTCTCAAAACACTTGAGAGAGTAATATTTTGTCGAACGATTTTTCTTGACTTTGTCGAAAAATGTAAATATAATTTAACTAGATTAAGAAACGCGTTTCTCTGATAAGGAGAAAAAATAAAATGGAAAAATTAATTGTAGAAGAAATATGTAGAAAATATGATAAAAGAGAAGCATTGATTGTATTGATGATGAAGTATCAAACAAACGAAGGATATACGTTAGAAGAAGCAAAGAATTTAATAGAGATTTTTTATAGTGAAAAAAGTATGCAATAAAGTATGCAATAGGAGAAATATTATTAAATATTTTATGCTATAATAGGCTAAAAAAGTGGGATTTTGATAGTGAGAAATATATACAAACAATATGAAATAACGTATTTATGGCTACCTGCTCCAGATTTAAAACTAGCCAACAGGCTAGTTTTTTTGTTTCCGTTATGATGGTAAATTCTTGATTTTACATCTGGAATATGCTAAAATAAAAAAAGTAATGCGGGTATAATTTAGTGGTAGAATGTCATGCTTCCGACCTGATAGCGCGAGTTCGATTCTCGCTACCCGCTCCATTTGAAATCAACTTACGGACTTAAAAGTTCGTGAGTTTTTATTTTATCGAAGAAAGAGGAAAAAATTATCAAAATAATTTAATCCTCTTTTTATATTTTTCTTGATTTTTGAATAAAGTTTTTGTCTAGCCAGCACTGAATTTATACTCCCGCATAAATTTTAGTATGAGAATTCCCATACCCCTTATTATCAGAAATTAAAATCTAAATATACATAATTATTCATATCGTAAGATAAATTATTTTCTATCATTTTGTTAGCAATTTTACAACACTTTGAAATCCTTTCACCATTAAATAGTGGATCAATATATCTAATCTTTGCTCCATGATGTACATAATAAACATTTTGAGGTTCTTCTTTTGATATTTTTACTTTTTTAGCATTTTTCCAAATATTAAATATATCATTATATTTAGAAGATTCTATGATATCTATTACTTCACTTTCTTTTAATTCATATAAATCTTTTTTAGATATTTTGTTTTCATCGCTTAATCTTTTTAGGATATCAGCAATTAATTGCATAGAATATCTAGTTCTATTTTCGCGATATATAACGGATAATCTGCTCGTAACCTTAACAAAGTTTCTAGCAATTTTTTTAGTTTTAAATCCTAACTCTATTTCTTTTTCTTCGTTAGTTTGTATCTCAATATCATCATAGATTTCTTTGATACTTTCTGAATCTAATAACCTATATGTAAACAAAGCATTTGATAATGAATATTCTAATCTATCAGCAGATAATTTAGGTGTATCATTATCAGCAATAGGATATAAATGATAATTATCTATCTCTGATATTTTAATATTATCTCTTTTTAATAAGGTCATAATTTCTTTTGAATTTTTTATTATTTCTGTTGTCAAATCCTCTGTTGATTCTTGAGTCATATAATCTCCATTAAGAAAATCTACACAATGCTTAAATGCAGGTGTTGCTATATCGTGAAATAATCCAGATAAAGTTTGTTTTTTATCATGTGTGAAATGCCAAACAATTAAAGCAACTGCAACAGAATGGTCTAGACTTGAAAAGAAAAAATCGCTTTCAAATAAGTCTGAATAAATAGTGCCACAAGTAACACTTATATATTGCTGTGATAATAATTCTTTTGTATCTATATATTCATTTAACCATTCTGGAAAATTTGGTTCTAAAATTTTAAAATAATCTTTTATTTCTTTGCTAGTATTGTCATAATATTTACTCATCTTTATTATTCTCCTTTTTGGATTTCATAGTTTCAGCATCATCAACAATCAATGACATCGAAATAAAGTATACTAAAGCATCAATGAATTTCTTCATATCATTGATATCTCTATCATCCTGTATCTTTACATAATGTGCCTCATCGTTTCCTATCCACTCTGACTTTTCAGCAAGAGTTTTGATTTTATCATTATCAATATAATCTTTTAAGCATTTCATCATCCATGTCGATTTTATTTCTTCAGATTTTTCTGGATTATTATAAATTGCAAAATCTTTTATTAGGAATTCTAATGCTTTTCTATAACCTAATCCAGCTATTTCATCTAATGAATATTCTTCGGCTTTCAATGCTTGATTATATACTTTGACAAATTGTGGTGAAACTTCTTTAAGTTTATCATCAAAATCTCTTTCTTTAAAATTTATAGGTGCTGAATGATTTAACTTTATCATATTATAATTGTTTTCACTATATTCTTTTCTTCCATCAGATAGTGTTCTTGTAACTTTTCTACATATTTCATATTCTGATACTATTAATGAATGACACCCATTACAATAATCTGCTACGGATAAAAATTCTTTATCATCTCTACTGTGTACAATTCCATATAAATTTTGTGGTGCTAGCGCTTTTTTACAATTAGGACATTCTTCTATTGTTTCATAATTTACAGTTACCCCTGTATTATCATTCTTTCTAGTAAAATTTTTATTAATCTTCATAATAGCCTCCAAGATATTTGCTGAAAATATTATACTATAAAATGCCAAATTTCTCCATACTCCCATTGAAATTTAATAAGATTTCATATATAATATTTTTAGAAGGAGAGCATAATGGTTCGTAAGCTGTAGCTTAACCGCTCCATAAAAAAGAAGTTCACAGACTAATTAAAGTTCTTGAACTTCTTTTTTATGAAGAGAATCTAGAGTACTTTCTTTCGTGAGGTAAGGTGTGCCAAAATTCCCCGTCCCCATTGGCACAATGTTTGAGTTTTACGCTTACCACTACCACTTAATGTGTTGCCATTTATATTCTCCAATCTAAAAAACACTATTTTTATTATATCAGCATGCTGTAGCGACCCAATTAAAATGATTAAACATCTAAAAATTGCTATAAAATTCTGACTCAAAAAACTAACCCTAAAAATTAGATTTTTAGGGCAGGTATTTAAAATCTTTATGAACGTTTTCAAGAATTATTAATAATTTTCATGTATTGTAGTTCCTAGCAACAGTTTATAAATTACCAACCAGTATTTAAATTTGTGCTATCAACCAGGTTGCCATTTCTTAAACATTCACAAGCAATTTTGTTAATTATCCATTCACCTTCTACTTTACCATTTCCTGCTATCCAAGATGTAGCAGTTACATTTTTGGGTTTTACAGAATATGTAACATATGCTAGTATGTCAGTTGAATTATAACCAAAGTCTATAAGTGATTGCTTTTTGCTATTACTTAAAATTTCAACTTTATCAACTCTATAATCTAATAATTTTTCTGAATTACTATTGTCTAATGCTTTTAGCTTAGCTAAAAATAAATTTTTTATAGTCTCTTCTGTTGTAAGTTGAGATGAAGAATTTTTGTTATCATTATATTTATCATCAATATTAGTTGTATTAGACTTATCAGAATTTATTTCATCTACTTTTTCTTGTAAGCTACTTACTGTTTTATTTAAGTTACTTACTTGTGTTTGTAATTCAGCAGTTTTTTCATTTGCTTCTATTTTTTCATTATAAAACTTATACATAAAAACAGTCATTATCACAATTATGATTATTGCTAATATTAGAAATAATGTTGATAAACTTATTTTTACAACTTTCTTTTCTTCCATATATTATCACCACCTTTCTTTAGTAAAAACAATTAATTTATTTAAATTTTATTTTTTTTACAATAATAATTTATTATTAATATCCACCAGTTTCTTGTTGTAGTGTTAAAGTAACAACGGTACCTTGTTCAACAGTTTTTCCAGAAGCAACATCTTGTGCAATTACAATTCCAGACCCATTAATTACTAAATTTAAATTAGAAGCTTCAGCAGAGTTGATTGCACTTGCGGCAGACATTCCCTTAAAGTTAGGTATTGTGGTTTCAGTTCTTTCATTTGACTTCTCTGTAAATAAATGAACTGTAGAATTCTTTATTAAAGACACACCTGGCTTTGGTAATTGATCTGTTATAACAGTAGTAGAAGCGTCCTCATCACTAGAAATTTTAACAGAAAAACCTGCATCTTTTAGAATTTGTCTTGCTTCTGCAATTGTTTTTCCTGTAACGTCAGGAAGAGTTGTTGTTGTGTAAGTAGAATTTGTAGAACTACTTGCAATTTCATTGTTAGAAGGTATACCTAAGTATGGCAATACTTCTGATAAAATCTGAGATACAACAGGGCCAGCTACTTGACTACCTTGATAGCTATCACCTTTTGGATTATATATTGTAACTAAAACTACTACTTGTGTATTTACAGTTGGAGCAAGCCCAATAAAAGATGCAACATAACCTTCATCTTCACTTCCAGAAAGAGGCTCAGATGTACCAGTTTTACCACCAACAGAATAACCTTGAACTCTAGCATATTTACCAGTACCTTCTGCAACAACATATTCCAACATATCCATTAGCTTATCTGCAGTTTCTTTTGAAACGACTTGTCTTATTTCTTTTGGTTCAACAGTGGTTACTGAATTAGTATCTGTATTTTTAATTTCTTTTACTATACGTGGTTGCATAAGAACACCTTCATTTGCAATAGAGGATACAGCGGTAATTAATTGAATAGGTGTAATTGTAAATCTTTGACCAAATGACATTGTAGCTACGTTAAATTCATTAATATTGTTTTCTGGGAAGAATACGCTATTTGATTCACCATAAAAATATGGATTAGTTCTATTAAATAGTCCGAAAGCTCTATAATACTTGTATAAAGTTTTTGCACCAATTTTTCTGCCCAATTGTATAAAAGCAGGGTTACAAGAGTTTGCTAATGCATCTCTTAAACTTTCTGAACCATGAGGATTATTGTGTCTCCAGCAATTCATAGTAACACTAGAAACTTGCTCAGAACCGGCACAGTAAAAATCTCCACGGTTGTCTGTCGTAACAATCCCTTCTTCTAAGCCGGTAGCAGCAGTAATTATTTTAAAAGTAGAACCTGGTTCATATGTACTTTGAACGGCACTATTATTCCACATTTTATAAAGAGCAGAATCTTTATCTGATGATGATAAAGTATCCCATTTTTCTTTTAATTCATTAGAATTTATAGTATATGGTGTGTTTAGATTGTAATCTGGATATGTTGCCATTGCCAAAACATCTCCAGTAGAAGGGTTCATAACTATAACATTTCCACCATCAGCTTTATTATCAATGACTGATTGAGAAAGGTATTTTTCAACAATTAATTGGATATTAACATCAAGAGTAAGAGTAACATCATTACCATTTTGAGCTGGAACGTAAGAAATTTCACCATTTGGTATTTCGCCATTTATAGAATCAGTTGTTGCAAGTAACTTGCCAGCAGTCCCAGACAAAAGATTATCAAGACTGTACTCTAATCCCATTGCACCAGAACCATCAGAACGAGTAAAGCCTATTAAGTTTGATGCTAGATTATTGTATGGGTATGCTCTTTTATTATCGTCTTCTATTCTGATTCCAGAAACTATCTTGTTATCAGAAAGCCAATTTTGAAGTGAAACAATTTTTTCATGATCAACTTTTTCTACTATTTTAAAAGATGAAGTTTTTGTATTAAGCTTTTCTAAAGTTTCTGCATAATCAAGTTCAAAAATTTCGCTAAATTTGTGGGCTAAAATTTCTTTATTTACTTCTGTTTTATCTTTATATTTAACCTCTGAAGGATTTATATATACTGTATCTACACTAGTGCTTTTGGCAAGTATTTTTCCAGTAGAATCATAAATAGTTCCTCTAGAAGGGTTAATAAGTTTACTAGAAAGTTGCCTTTGAACAGCTTCTTCCTTTAAACTAGCACCTTGAACAAATTGCAAAATGCATAAACGCAAAACTAATAGGATAAGTAAAGCAAATCCAATAGAAAGGGAAATGCGCAAACGCTTTTGACCTTTATTATCTATTTTAATAATTTTTGTTTTCTTTTTCATAAAATAATCACCTATAACTATTTATTAAGGAAATTGTATATTAACAAACAAAAAAAATCAATAAAATTACTAAAAAACAATGGAATAAAAAAAGTATATAGTGTATAATTTAAAAAGGTGAATTTTATTGAATTTATATGAAGAAACAAAATATATTTTAAAAAAATACAATATCGTGGCAAATAAAAAACTAGGACAGAACTTTTTAATAGATGAAAACGCAATAGAAAAGACAATAGAAGGAGCGCAAACATGCGAGCATGATTTAGTTATAGAAATAGGGCCAGGACTCCGGAACTCTTACAAAACCACTATTAGAAACAGCAGGAAAGGTTATATGTATAGAACTAGATACCAGAATGATACAAATCTTGCAAGATAGATTTTCTATGTATAGTAACTTTGAATTAATAAATGATGATGTTTTAAAAGTAGATTTAAAAAGTTTAATAAAAGAAAACAAAAAAGATAAAATAAAAGCTGTTAAAATAGTTGCAAATTTGCCATACTATATAACAACACCAATAATAATGAAGTTATTGGAGGAAAGACTAGAAATAGAGAGTATAACTGTTATGGTTCAAAAAGAGGTGGCGGATAGGCTAGTTGCAAAACCAGGAGAAAAGAATTCAGGAGCTATAACATACGCTATTAGCTATTTTGCAGATGCCGAAAAAGTATTAGAAGTTCCAAAAACATCATTTATGCCAGCACCAGAGGTTAATTCTAGTGTTATAAAGTTAAACATATTAAGAGAGCCATCTGTTAAAGTGGAAAGTGAAAAAATGCTATTTAATGTAATAAAACTTGCATTTGCACAAAAGAGAAAAACACTTTTAAATGCACTTACAAATGGAAAACTAGCAAACAAAGAAGAGGTAGAAAAAATGCTTATTGATTTGAATTTAGATTTGAAAATAAGAGGAGAAAAACTATCTTTACAAGACTTTGCAAGAGTTGCAGATTATATGGAAGAGAAAAGATAATATATAAATAAGGAGGAACAAATGAAAAAAGAAAAAGGTATAACTCTTGTTGCTTTAGTTATAACAATTGTAGTAATGCTAATACTTGCAACAGTTACAGTTACGGTATCAATTAATGGGGGATTAATAAATACAACAAAAAGTGCAAAAGAAGAGTCAAGAGGAATGGATGTTGCAGAAGCAAAAGAAATGTGGGAAATGAGTGTAAGAGAAGATAGAGAAAATGGAAATCAAGAAAAGACACTTGACCAAATACTGGAAGAACTAAAAAATAAAGGCTTGCTTACAGAAAAAGAAGTTGAAGAGATAAAAGAAAGTGAAACCAAAACAATAACAATAGGCAGTAGAACAATTAGTTTTGATATAGAAAATAATGATATAGGTGACATAGATACATGGGATAGAACATATATTGAATCCATAAAAATAGGAGACTACGTTGATTATAATCCAACACAAAGAGTAAGTGAGAAAAACAAAAGTAAATTAACATATGTTTCTCCAGTGGGAACAGCAAGCAGTCATGGAAATGGATATGAGGAACAAACCTTTGAAGCAAGAACAGATATAAAATGGAGAGTATATGACATAAATAAAGAAACAGGAGTAATAACTCTAATATCAGAAGAGGTAATTGGGTCTAAAAGAGGAGGAACATTACAAAGCAACTTTATTTTATATGCTGGAATTGGCTATTTATATTCAGAACAAGAAATAGAAAGCGCATGTGCTATTTATGGTTATGGTTATGGAGCTGATACTTCTAAAAGCACAGCATATACAGTAGGCGGACCGTTTGATGATAAGATTACTGGAGCAATAGAAGGAACAGGAGCAAGAAGCATGGATTTAACAGATATTATTAGCTCAAATCCAACATTTCTATTAGGAACAATCGGCTCAATATATTATCCAACAATGTCAGGAGATAGCCTAGGAAGATCAACAGAAAAGACAGATAAGAATTTAGAATATTCTTCAACTCAAAAATATGATGTAAATGAATTGGAAGTTGGAAAGGCAAAATTCAACCTAATATTTAAAGCAAAGGATGAAGAAACAAATTTAGCATATTGGTTAAAAACAAGAACGGTTAGAAGGACTATAAGTAGTGATGCAGCAAACAATAGTATGGGATTTTGTAACTGGGTTGTTATTAACGGAAATAGAGTTAATAATAAACGTATATGTGGGTCGACAACAATAAAATTTGGTAGTACTCCGGCAACAGAGCTAGGCATTAGGCCAATAGTTGTGCTAAAAAAGGGACAAGAATTAAAAAAAGCTGAAAATCAATCAGAAGATGAAAAATATACTTTATGGAATCTGATTTAGAATAAAGCCTACAAAATGTTGACATATATATAAGAAGGATTTAAAATATATAATTATATTTTATTAATAATACAAAAGAGGAGGAAAATAAAAAATGAAAAACAACAAAGGAATAACTTTAATAGCATTAGTAATTACAATAATAGTAATGCTAATATTAGTGGGAGTAACAGTAAGTGCTGCCATAAATGGAAAACTATTTGATACAGCGAAAAAAGCGGCAAAAGATACAGAAAAAGCAAAACAAGAAGAACTTGATTATATGGAAGATGCTAAAAATAAAATTGATGAAATTTTAGGAGTAACTACTGATGATAAAGTAGAAGAAATAATTTCTAAACCAGTAGAGGGAGAAACAGAAGTATATGCAATACTATTTTCAGATGGAATTATGGAATTAAGAAAAGAAAAACCAACAGAAACAGAAAATGTAGTATTTAAGACAGATGAGAGCTTTTCAAACAAATTATTTAAAAGCCAAGAAGAAATACCTTGGATATCATATGTAGATTCAATAAAAGAAGTAAAAATAGCTGATGAAATAGTACCAAGGACAACGGCAAGGTGGTTTCAAGGATTAAAAAATTTAACAACAATTTCTAATATTGAAAATTTAAAAACTGATAAAGTAGTATCTATGGCATTAATGTTTAGCGGATGTACATCTTTAGAAGAAGTTGATGTATCTAAACTTAAGACTCAAGAAGTAATAGATATGTGTGCTATGTTCCAAAATTGCTCTAAAATAAAAAGTTTAGCAGTAAATAACTGGAATACAAGTAAAGTTATAGATATGAGCTATATGTTTAATAAATGTAGTGTGCTAACAAATATTGATGTGTCAGGATTTAAAACAGATAAAGTGACAGATATGAGCTATATGTTTAATAAATGTAGTGCATTAACAAATATTGATGTGTCAGGATTTAAAACAGACAAAGTGACAAATATGGGGTGGATGTTTTATAATTGTAGTAAATTAGCAAATATAAATGTAAGTGGATTTAATATGGAAAATGTAACAAATATTAAATCAATGTTTTATGGATGTAGTGCATTAGAGAATATAGATGTAAGTAGCTTTAACACAAGTAATGTAACAAATATGAGTTATATGTTTTATGACTGTAGGAAGGTAAAAACATTAGATGTTGCCAATTGGGATACAGGCAATGTAAAAGATATGAGCTGGATGTTTCAATATTGTACAAGTGTAACAAAATTATCTGTGGAAAATTGGAAAACAAATAAAGTTGAAGATTTTACGCATATGTTCTGGCAATGTGAAAAAGTAACCGAACTTAATTTAAGTAAATGGGATACAAGTAGTGCTACAAACATGAATTCAATGTTTGCTAGATGCTATGGATTAACCAAGATAGATGTAAGCAACTTTAATACAAGTAAAGTTGAGGATATGTTATGGATGTTTAGAATGTGTAGAAGTTTATCAAAACTAGACATATCTAATTTTGATACATCTAAGTGTGTATACTTTTACTATATGTTTGAAGGTTGTAGTGAGTTAGAAAACTTAGAATTAGGAAATTTGAATACAGAAAATGTAATAAATTTTGAAGGAATGTTTACTGGATGTAAGAAATTAAAAACTACAATTCCAATAAATGCACAAGCACTTGTTGGAGCTACAATAGGACAAAATGACTATGATTATGCATATATGTTAAATGGAGCAGCAACAGCAGAAGGAGCACAAATAACAATTAGATATAAAGCAAGTCAAAAAGATATAATAGACAAAATGGTAGAAACAAAATCAGCTAATTCTAATATTGTATTAGAAGAGATAGCGAAATAACAAAACAAATTAGAGGTCATCAACAGATGGCCTCTTTTGCTACTTAAAAAATTGACAAAATAGCCATTTTGAGGTACAATTATAGTGTTTTGAATTAAAGGAGAGATAAAAATATATGTCAAATTTAAATGTTAAATTGCTAAAAAATGTAGAGTCAAAAACAAAAATATATTTAGCGATAATAGCAATTATTTTAATAGCATTATGTATAAATAATATAGCATATATAATTCCAAGTATAATTGGATATGCATTAATAATTGTATACACAATATGGGTTTATAAGAGAAGAAAGAGTGAAATATCAAATTATATAACGGATTTAACAATAAATGTAGACTCAGCAGCTAAAAACACATTAATAAATTCACCATTTCCAATAATAATACTAGAAACAGATGGAAATGTTATATGGAGAAGCTCAAAATTTAATAAAGAGTTTGCAAATGTTGGAATAAATTCTTATATAGATGATATAGCAAAAGAAATAAAGATGGATATAGAAAATCAAGATACAACTCAAATTGATAAACAAATAAGCATAGAAGATAAAATTTATCATGTAATAGGAAACTTCGTAAAAATAAAGCAAAAGAATACTAAAAAAACAAGCAAGTATATGACAATATTATATTTTGTAGATGTAACAGAAAAGCAAGAAATACTAAAAAAATATGAACAATCAAAATTATGTGTTGGTATTATTATGGTGGATAATTACGAAGAAGTAATTCAAAGAGTTCAACCAGAAGAAACACCGCAAATAATGGCAAAAATAGAAAAAGAATTATATGACTGGGCAAATGATGTTCAAGGAATTATGATAAAAAAAGAAAGAGATACATTTGTATTTATATTTGAACAAAAATTTCTAGACAAAATGAAAGAAGAGAAATTTGCTATACTAGACAAGATAAAAGAAATAAGAAATGAAGAAAATTTACAAATAACATTAAGTATAGCAATATCTAATGAGGGAAATACAAATTATGAAAAATATCAATCAGCAACAGATGCAATGGATATTGCATTAGGTAGAGGCGGAGACCAAACTGTTATAAAAACAGATGGAAAATATGTATTCTTTGGAGGAAGAGCACAAGAGTTAGAAAAAAGAACAAAAGTAAAAGCAAGAGTTGTAGCACATGCTTTGGAAGAATTAATACAAGATGCAAGTAATGTAATAATAATGGGACATTTAAATGGAGATATAGACTCAATGGGCTCAAGCTTAGGATTATATAGATTTGCAAAAACATTAGGAAAAGACGCATATGTAGTAAACAATACAACAGGTTTATCACTAAATAGCTTTATAGAAACATTACAAAAACAAGACGAATATAAAGAAATTTTAGTAGATAAAAGTAAAGCACAATCATTAATTACAGAAGATAGTGTACTTATAATAACAGATACTCATAAAAAAAGTTATGTGGAAGTTCCAGAGCTATTAGATAAAACAGAAAAAATAGTAATAGTTGATCATCATAGAAGAGGAACAGATTATATAGAAAATGCAATGCTTACATTCCATGAGGCCTATGCTTCATCTGCAGCAGAATTAGTAACAGAAATAATAGAATATGGAACAAATAATGTTCAATTGAAACAAATAGAGGCAGAGAGCTTATATGCGGGAATTATGGTAGATACAAAGAACTTCACATTTAAAACAGGTGTAAGAACATTTGAAGCAGCAGCATATTTAAGAAAATATGGTATAGATATAATAAAAATAAAAAAATGGTTTCAAAGCGACTTAGAAAGTTATAGTGTTATTGCAGATATAGTTAAAAGAGCAGAAATAATAAATGATACAATAGGAATTTCTGAATATGAAGAAAAAGATAAAAATGCAAATTTAATATGCGCAAAAGCAGCAGATGAGCTCCTTACAATTAGCAATATAACAGCATCATTTGTAATAGGAAATTTAGGAGATAAAATATGTATTAGTGGACGTTCAATAGGAGATATAAATGTTCAAATAATACTAGAAAAACTTCGGAGGCGGAGGGCATATTACACTTGCAGGAGCACAACTAGAGGGAATGACTATGGAAGAAGCAAAACATGAATTAATAATAAGAATAAATGAATATTTTACAGAACAATCTTAAAATATACAATAAACCACTAAAAAAGATAAAATTTAAGAGACAAAAGAGAAATATATAAATAAATATATCACAAAATGCAAAAAACTTTTTCTTATTTGACAACTGTATACGACAAAAAAATTAGATTGGAAATGATAAAATAACAAAATGTAAGGCACAGATGCTAAGATACACAGAAGATTAGAAAAAGTATGAAGGTGGTAAAGGGATGTTTCAAAATTTAGCAGATGAAAAACAAGAAGATTATATAGAAGAACAAAATGAAGAGATAGAAAACAAGAAGAAAATTAATTTAAAAGAATTGTTTTCTGTGTCTAATATAATTTTATATGCAATATCATTTATGGCATCAATGGTTAGTTTCGGAGGAGAATTTGCTCCTTTCGGACTAGCTATATTCGCGGCAGTATGTAGTAACGAAATTCCAGCAGGATTAGTATATATCTTTGCTGGAATAGGTACGCTTATAGGATTTGGACCAAAAGGATTTTTATCTTATTTATTAAGTTCATTAATATTTATAGCTTTGCTACTAATATTCAAGCCAAAAAGAAGATATCCGGCAAGAAATGAAAAGCAAAAACTAGGATTTTATGTTTTTGCTTCTGCCTTTATTGTACAAGCTGGAAAAATGTTTTTTTCAATATTTTTAGTATATGATTTATTAGCAAGTATTGTTTTTGCTTTAATATCATATATGTTCTATAAAATATTTGCAAATTCAATTACAGTTGTAAAAGAATACGGAAAGAAAATGGCATTTACAGTAGAAGAAGTAATAGGGGCAAGTTTATTAGTGTCAATTGCATTATATTCTTTACACAGCTTACAAATTTTTGGATTATCTATTAGCAATATATTAAGCATAATGTTAGTACTATTCCTAGGATGGAAAAATGGAATGCTAATAGGTGCAACAGCAGGAATAACAATAGGAATGGTTTTGGGGATAATAGGTTCAAGTAGTCCTGTACTAGTTGCTTCTTATGCAATATCTCGGAATGTTTGCTGGCATGTTAAACAAATTAGGAAAGATAGGTGTTATAGTAGGATTTTGTTTAGGTAATGCAATACTTACATATGTTGCAAATGGAAACACAATAGCTGTAATAACAATAAGAGAAATATTAATAGCTTCATTAGGTTTATTGTTATTACCTAAAAACGTAAATATAGATATTGCAGATATTGTAGGAAAAACAAAACTTTTACCTGTAACAGGAGGAGTGTTAGAAGGAGATACAAAAACAGTAGAAAAATTAAATACAGTTTCTGAGACAATTTCTGAAATAGCAAAAAGCTATCAAGAAGTTGCAGCAACAACAGCAGAAACAGAAGAAGAACTTCAAGAAGATGCAAAAAAATATTTTAAAGAAGAATTACTAAATAATTTAGAGGACTTTTCAGACAACTTATTATATGAAGATTTTGTTGATATGGAAGATGAATTGTTAGATAGCATATATAATGTTCTAGAAAAAGATGAAGAAATTGATAAAGACAAATTATTAAAATTATTAGAAGATAATAATAATTATATTATAGGTTTAGACAATGAAGAAACAAAAAAAACAATAGAGGAAAACTTAGAACAAATAGTAAAAACAATAAATCATACATATAGAATAAACAAATTAAATCTTGTTTGGAAACAGAGAGAAGCAAGTAATAAAAAAACATTAGCAAATCAACTTGGTGGAGTATCAAAAGTAATATCATCACTAGCAGATGATATAGAGGATAAAGAAGAAAAAGAAGAAGAGAAAATTCAATTTAATTTAAAAATTGCATCAGCAAAAGTAACAAAAAGTAAAAGCGAAGTATCAGGAGATACAAGCATACAAACAAAATTACATGATGGGAAATTTATGATGGCAATAAGTGACGGAATGGGATCACGGACCAAGAGCTAAAAAAAGTAGTTCAACAGTTATAAAAATGCTAGAAAGATTATTAAAAACAGGATTTGATAAAGATGTTTCAATAGGATTAATAAACTCATCTGTTAACTTAAATTCAAATGAAGAAACATATGCAACAATAGATATATCTGTTTTTAATAGGAGCACAGGAAATATAGAGTTTGTAAAAAATGGCGCATGCCCAACATTTATAAAATCAAAGAATAAAGTAGAAGTAATAAAAGCTATATCATTACCAGCAGGAATTGTAGACAAAATAGACCTAGTAGTATATGACAAGGATTTAAAAGGTGGAGAAATTGTTGTAATGTGTAGCGATGGAATATTAGAATCTAACCAAGAGCTGGAGAATAAAGAATTATGGGTAAAAGATATGTTAGAGAACATAGAAACAGATGATGTTCAAAAAATAGCCGATATAGTATTACAAGAAGCAATAGACAATGATTATGGAATACCAAAAGACGACATGACAGTATTAGTTGCAAAAATTGAGAAAATATAAAATTTGTCAAAAAGTATTTACAAAATTTGAAAATATGTTATAATAAAAATAGGAAATGGAGAACCACAAACGTGGTTTGCCAGTGTGATATATAAAAACACATCTACAATGGTCAAATTACAGATGTGTTTTTTATTGCTTTATTTTTGTTTGCTAATTATTATAACTAAAGCTATAATCAAGGCAAACGCAATGATAGTTACTGATATTAAACCAGCAAATAGTAATTTTATTATTAGCAATAAGGTTGTTTCTATCATACGCCTCACCTCCTTTATGTAGGAGGCAAACCACATCTGCTTATCTCATTTCCTATGAATGTAATTATATAAAAACTGGAAATAAAAGTCAATAAAAATTGCCAAAAAAACAACAAAAAATAAAATATATAAATAATTGACAAAAGAGTAAAAAAATTATAAAATATAATACAGTAAAAAGCGTTTGATAAATGGAAATAATTAAAAATTATTTTGTGACACATTTAGAGCTATATAAAAAATCAAAAAAAGTGGGATTACAATCCAATAAGGGTGGCACCGCGGAGAATAAAGAATCTTCGTCCCTGTATACTAGTGTATACAGGGACTTTTTGTATGAAAAAAGCTTTTTCTAAAGGGAGGAAAAAATATGAGCAAATACAGAACTAATAACTGTGGAGAATTAAGAATAAGTGATGTTGGAAAAACAGTAAAACTAGCAGGTTGGGTACAAACAATAAGAAATCTAGGAGCAATGAAATTTATAGATTTAAGAGATGAGGACGGAATTACACAAGTAGTTGTATCTGCAGAAATGGATTTAAAAGATATAGTAACAGAAAGTGCAATTGGAGTTACAGGAACTGTAATAGAAAGAGCAAGTAAAAACAATAAAATTCCAACAGGAGATATAGAAATTGAAGCAAAAGAAATAGAAATATTAGGTAAATGCAAAAATGTTTTACCATTTGAAATAAATTCAGAGAAAACAGGAGAAGCAAGAGAAGATTTAAGACTAGAATATAGATTTTTAGACTTAAGAAACAATAAATTACATCAAACAATTAAACTTCGTTCTGAAATAATGAAAACATTAAGAAGCAAAATGGATGAACTAGGTTTTACAGAAATACAAACACCAATACTTGCAAACTCATCACCAGAAGGAGCAAGAGACTTTTTAGTACCAAGTAGAATACATCCAGGAGAATTTTATGCACTTCCACAAGCACCACAACAATTTAAGCAATTATTAATGGTTAGTGGATTTAATAAATATTATCAAATAGCACCATGCTTTAGAGATGAAGATCCAAGAGCAGATAGAGCACCAGGAGAATTTTATCAATTAGATTTTGAAATGAGCTTTGCAGAACAAGAAGATGTACTAAAAGTTTTAGAAGATATATTTACAACAGTATTTACAAAACATACAAATTGGAAAGTAGATCAAGCACCTTTTGTTAGAATCCCATATTTAGAAGCAATGGAAAAATACGGTTCAGACAAACCAGATTTAAGAAATCCACTTATAATACAAGATGTAACAGAAGTATTTAAAAATACAGAATTCAATGCATTTAAAGAGAAAACAATAAAAGCAATTGTAGTGCCAAATGGTGGAGCACAAACTAGAAAATTCTTTGACAGCATGACTGAATTTGCGGTTCAAGAAGCAGGTGCAAAAGGTTTAGCTTGGGTAAAATTTGATGAAGCAAACAACCAAGTTGGAGGAATTGCAAAATTTATAGATGAAGAAACAAAAACAAAATTACAAGAAAAATTAGTGGCAAAAAAAGAAGATTCAATATTCTTTATAGCTGATGAATTTAAGACAGCGCAAAAAGTTGCGGGAGCAGTAAGAATAGAACTTGGAAACAGATTAGATTTAATTAAAAAAGGCGAATATAAATTATGCTTTATAGTAGATTTCCCAATGTATGAATTATCTGATGAAGGAAAAATAGATTTTTGCCATAATCCATTCTCAATGCCACAAGGTGAAATGGAAGCTTTAGAAACAATGAATCCACTAGATATTTTGGCATATCAATATGATGTAGTTTGTAACGGATATGAAGTAGCATCAGGAGCAGTAAGAAACCATAATCCAGAAATAATGGTAAAAGCATTTGAGATTGCAGGATATCAAGAAGAAGATATAAAAAATAGATTTGGAGCATTATATACAGCATTCCAATATGGAGCACCACCACATGCTGGAGCAGCACCTGGATTAGATAGAATGGTAATGCTTGTTGCAGACTCAAACAATATTAGAGAAGTAATAGCATTCCCTAAAAATAAAAAAGCAAGAGACTTACTTATGAGAGCTCCAAGCAAAGTAACAGAAGAACAATTAAGAGATGTTCATATAAAAATAGACACAGATAAAGAGTAATTACAAAATCCAATCTATCAACTCAATTAAAAATTATATAGGATGAAAATATGAAAAAGATACTAATTACAGAGAAGCCATCTGTTGCGATGGAATTTGCAAAAGCTTTAAAAATTAATACAAATAGAAAAAATGGATATTTAGAATCAGAAGAGTGGATAATCACTTGGTGTGTTGGGCATTTAGTTACTATGTCATACCCAGAAAAATATGATGAAAAACTAAAACAATGGAGATTAGACACTCTTCCATTTGTGCCTAAAGAATGGAAATATGAGATAATACCACAGGTTGCAAATCAGTTTAATATAATCCAGAATTTATTGCAAAGAGACGATATAAGCGAAATATATAATGCAGGTGACTCGGGACGAGAAGGAGAGTATATACAAAGACTTGTGTTAATGATGGCAAAACCAAATCCAAGCATAAAAATAAAACGTGTTTGGATAGATTCGCAAACAGAAGAGGAAATTCTAAGAGGAATAAGAGAAGCAAAAGATGCTTCAGAATATGATAGTTTATCTGATTCTGCATATTTAAGAGCAAAAGAGGATTACCTAATAGGAATAAATTTTTCTAGATTGCTTTCAATTACACAAGGAAGAATGGTAGCAAAACAAGTAAATGAAGAAAGAACTTCTATTGCAATAGGACGAGTTATGACATGCGTTTTAGGAATGGTAGTTGCAAGAGAGCGAGAAATAAGAAACTTTGTTAAAACCAAATACTATAAAATTACAGGGAAATTTGGCGAAGAGCAGAGCTTTTGCGAGGCGGAATGGAAGGTAAACGAAAAATCAATAGAATACAATTCTGCAAAGCTATATAATGAAACGGGATTTAAGAAAAAACAAGATGCAGAAGAATTTATAAATAAAATAAAAGATAAAGTGGCAGTAGTAACAGAAATAAAAAAATCAAAACAAAAAGAAAATCCTCCACTTTTATTTAACTTGGCAGAAATTCAAAATGAATGCTCTAAAAAGTTTAAAATAAAACCAGATGAAACACTTGCAGTAATTCAGGAATTGTATGAGAAAAAATTAGTTACATACCCAAGAACAGATGCAAGAGTGCTTTCAACAGCAGTTGCAAAAGAGATTACTAAAAACTTAAATGGAATAGCAAAAGGATTTAAAGATGACGAAGTTCAAAAATACATTAATAAAATGAAAGAAGAAAAATATTCTACAAATTTAGTAAAGACAAAATATGTAAATGATAGCAAAATAACAGACCACTATGCAATAATACCAACAGGTCAGGGCTATGAGAATCATGAAAAATTAAATCAATTGCAAAAAGATATTTATAAAATAATAGTAAAAAGATTTCTGGCTATATTTTATCCACCAGCAGAATTTAATAAGTTAAATATAACAATAAATATAGAAAACGAAATATTTACAGCAAGCCAAAAAGTTTGTATAAAACAAGGATATTTAGAGATATTAAAACCAAATGTAGGTACTGATAATCAAAAAAATGATACAGATGTAGAGAACGCGACCCAGGGTGACCAACAAGCAAGTATGTTTCTAAACACACTAAAAAAAGGACAAGAAATAAAAATACTAGATTTAACAACAAAAGAAGCTGAGACATCTCCACCAACAAGATATAACTCAGGTTCTATGATTTTAGCAATGGAAAATGCAGGGAAATTAATAGAAGATGAAGAGTTAAGAGAGCAAATAAAAGGAGCAGGGATAGGAACAAGTGCAACAAGAGCAGAAATAATAAAAAAACTAGAAAAAATAAATTATATTGCAATAAACAATAAAACACAAATAATTACACCAACACCAAAAGGTGAAGCAATATATGATGTAGTAAATAAAACTATGCCGGATATGCTTAATCCAAAGCTAACAGCAAGTTGGGAAAAAGGGCTAGACATGGTAGCAAAAAAAGAAATACCACCAAATGAATTTATGACTAAACTAGAAGCATATGTAAATTCTAAATTTGATAAATTAGTAATGAGGTAGACTAATAACAACTTTATGATATAATATAGAAAAAAATTAAAAATAAGGGGAAAAAAGTAATGGTAGGATTTATTATTTTTATAATTATATTATGTATTGTAATTTCTAAAAAAGAAATGTACAAGTATAATGAGGGAGTTAGTGTAACTAGATTAATGAATTTATTAAAAAAACAAAGATTTTCAGAGATAAAAACTAAACAACTTAATGGAAACATTACGATTATTACTGCAAATAATTTAGGAGAGAATTTTTTATATGCAATGAGAAACGATATGACTTCAATAAATCCAAGCAATATAGAAACTATTTATGAGTATTCAAAAAAAGCACATATTCATAATACTATAGTAGTGGTAAAATCTTTAAAAGGTGGAATAACCGACAATGCAGAAAGTAAGGCGAAAGAATACGATTTAGATGTAGTAGAAGGCAATGAACTAATAAAAATGCTAGATCAAGAAAAAGCTTCAATATTAAAAACAAGCGATACATCTGATGATACTTGTGAGATAGATTATTCTCAAAATGAGGATCCGATATCTGAAAAATCAAGTATATTAAAAGAGCTATTCAAAGGTCCGGATAGATTATAACTACTTGACATATTATGTAAAGCATGATATAATAATAGTACAACTAGGATATGCTAGATGTAGCAATCTAGTTGATTATATAGATTCTCTTCTATAAGTAATAAAAAGAAACAAGGAGGTTTTGATGGAAGAGTGTAATTAGAAAAGGAGCATTTGTTAAGAGTAATAAATGTTCCTTTTCATTTGGCTAAAAAACGATTTAATTTATTATTTATTACTAGATTCTTTAAAACTAATATGCTAATATATTAGTGTAAACAAAGGAGGTTACTATGCCAAATATAATTGATTATATAGAATGGAGAGGCGATTTGGGTTTTGAAAACTCTCCAATAAACGAAATAGATGATATAATTTTTGCTAGATTTTCGTATTTACCATTTAAATGTATAGAATTAAAAGACATTGATACAATACAAAATATTGCACAAAAAATGAAAGACCTAGATATAGAAAACTATTTATGGGACGATGATAAAGTTTTCTTACAAAAAATAGGTAATTGCAAAAGATTTAAAGATATAAAAGTATCTGATTATGTAGAAATTTTCGATGAAGCTGCAGAGAAACAGTTTGCAGCTATTACGCTATGGATTCAAAAAAATCAAAAATATATATCTTTTAGAGGAACAGATTCATCTCTTGTTGGATGGAAAGAAGATATAAATATGGGATTTAAAAAAGATGTTCCATCACAAAAAGAAGCTGTTAAATACTTAAATTCAATGGCAGAAAAATATAAAGAAAAACTTATTGTAGGAGGACATTCTAAAGGGGGAAATTTAGCAGTTTATTCAGCAGTATTTTGTAAAGATAGTGTTAAAAATAGAATAGAAAGAGTTATAAATGCTGATGGACCTGGATTTGACAAAAGCGTAATTTTAACAGATAATTACAAAAAAATATTGAACAAAATTCAAACATATATACCACAATCTTCAATAGTTGGAAGACTATTAGAGCATGAAGAAGAATATCAGGTAGTAAAAAGTATTCAAAAAGGTGTTATGCAACATGATATATATTCATGGGAAATTGAACCTACAAAGTTAATTAGAATACCAACAGTTACAAATAATAGCGAGATTTTTAATGGTATTGTAAGTGATTGGCTAAAAAACACAACTCCTGAGCAAAGAGAAAATTTTATAAACATAATATATGAAATAATATTGGAAACACAAGCTCAAAAAACTAGCGATTTTAGAGTAGAAACAGCAAAAAAAATAGGAATAATTTTAAATGGATATATAAATATAGATTCAGAAGATAAAAAAGAAATTGAACATATGGTAAAGCTAATATTAGAAAGTGCATTTAAAGTATTAAAAGAGAATAGAAATGCAAATAAACTTATGGAAAAAGAAAAAAAACAAAAAAATAAATAAGGGAGAAAAGTCTTATGAATGTTAGCTTGGATTGGTATAAGATATTTTATGAAGTAGCAAAAAAACAGAATATAACAGTAGCAGCAGAAAACTTGTGTATTTCTCAACCAGCAGTTAGTCAAACAATAAAACAGCTAGAAGAAAGTCTAAATGCAGAATTGTTTTTAAGAACAAAAAAAGGTGTAACTTTAACTAAAGAAGGAGAAGTACTATATTCATATATCTCAGAAGCAATGGAAAAAATTAAGTTGGGAGAGGCAAAAGTTTTAGAGCAAGTTAATTTGGAAAGTGGAGAGATAAGAATAGGCTCAAGCGATATGTGCTTGCAATTTTTCTTGCTTCAATATTTAGAAGAGTTTCAAAAGATATATCCTAAAATTAAGATAAGTATTACCAATGGACCAACGCCAGAAACTATAAAACTTTTAAAAGAAGACAAAATAGACTTTGGTTTGGTAAGTGAACCATTTGAAGTAGAGGAAAAATTTACAGCTATAGAAGTATGTAAAATTAAAGATATATTTGTTTGTGGGGAAAAATATAAAGATCTATCAAAACAAAAAGTTAGTTTAAAAGAATTAGAGAAATATCCATTAATATGTTTAGAAGAGCATACAAGTACAAGAAAATACATAGACGAAAAATTTAAAGAGAATAATGCAGAATGCAATCCAAAATATGAGCTTGCAACAAGTAATTTAATAGTAGATTTTGCTAAAAGAAATTTTGGAATTGGAGTTGTAGTTGATAAATTTGCAGAAGAAAAATTAAAAAATAAAGAAATATATCAGATTAATATAAAAGAAAAAATAGAACCAAGAAATATATGTATAATAAAGAAAGATAAATTAATATCAAAAGCTTCAAACGAATTACTTAAATTTATTATCGATAAGTAAAACTTATCGATACCATAAATAATATATATTTTACTTATATAAAGAAAGACGTTAAAATAGATAATGTAGTAGGAATTCTACATTATCTATTTTTTATATACTAGAAAATTTCTCATTTCCTAGTATATAAAAAATGCTATAATCGCTATTGCCTTTGAGATTTCCTCATTACATTCGGAAACTCAAATCGGCGAGAACAAAGGGCGACTAAAGTCGCTTTGTTAGGAGGTAATATTTATGGTAAGTGCAATTGTTGGAGGAAACTGGGGAGACGAAGGAAAAGGAAAGATGTGTGATATCTTATCAAAAGATGCAGATGTAGTTATTAGATTTCAAGGAGGAGCAAATGCAGGGCATACAATAGTAAACGAATATGGAAAAACTGCTTTACACATGTTACCATCAGGAATTTTTAGACAAGATGTTATAAATGTAATTGGACAAGGAGTTGCTTTTGATATTAATGCATTCTTTGAAGAGTTAGAGTCTGTTAAAGAAAAAGGAATGAAAAATCCAAACATAGTTATTTCAGATAGAGTTCAAATATTAATGCCATATCATATTAAATTAGATGAGTTAGAAGAGCAAAGATTAGGAAAAGCAAGTTTTGGTTCAACAAAATCAGGAATTGCACCATTCTATTCTGATAAATACGCAAAAATAGGAATACAAATTTCAGAGATATATGATGATGAGCACTTAAAAAACAGACTAACAAATATTCTAACTGCAAAAAATAAAATAATATCAGCTTTATATGGAGAAGAAAATCAAGTAGATATTGAAGAGATGTATGAATTTTTGGTAAACTCAAGAGATAAACTAAAACCATATTTATGCAATGTAGTTAAATTAGTAAATGAAAAAATAAAAGAAAATAAAAATATAATAATAGAAGGACAATTAGGAACATTAAGAGATATAGACAATGGAATATATCCATTTACAACTTCATCTTCACCACTTGCAGGATTTGGAGCAGTAGGAGCAGGTATTCCACCTTATGAAATTAAAAAGATATATACAATAGTAAAAGCATATTCTACATGTGTTGGAGCAGGAGCCTTTACAACAGAAATATCTGGAGAAGAAGCAAAAGAATTAAGAGATAGAGGTGGAGAATATGGAGCAAAAACAGGTAGACCAAGAAGAGTAGGTTGGTTTGATACAGTTGCAACAAGATATGGATGTATGGTACAAGGAGCAACAGATGTTGTTTTGTCATTAGTAGATGTATTAGGATATCTTGACAAAATACCAGTATGTACAGCATACGAAATTGATGGAAAAATAGTAAAAGACTTTCCACCTACAATAGAATTAAACAAAGCAAAACCAGTATACGAATATTTAGATGGTTGGAAATGTGATATAAGCAATATTAAAAAATATGAAGACTTACCAGAGAATACAAAAAAATATATTGAATTTATAGAAAAGAAAATAGAACGCCCAATAAAAATCATAGGAAACGGACCAAGAAGAGAAGATATAATATTGAAATAAAGTAGAAAGTGCCAAAAGGGACGGGGAATTTTGGCACAATAAATAATAAAATTTATAAATGACCTCTATATGAATAATTCATATAGAGGTTATTTAGTATTAATCTTTAAAATATTGATACACTTAAAGACGTATGATATAATGCACCAAAAGGAGTTGAAAGACTTTGGGCAGAAACAAAAGAAATAAAAATATAAGCACAAAAAAGGCAATATATGTTTTAATTATTTTTGCAATTATAACTGTATTTACATATTGGAATGAAAAAAATGATTATAATTCGAAAAACATACAAAATAGTGAAAATACCTTTGGAAAAACCACATATTCTACCTTACAAGACATACCAGAATATAATGGGGAAATATGTGTAATGATAAATGAAAACAAACCATATTTTACTGAGGCAGATTATAGTACAGAAGTTTTCGAGAATTACAGCGATTTAGATTATTTACAAAGGTGTGGGGTAGCTTACGCAAATATATGTAAAGAAATAATGCCACCAAAAGGAGACGAAAGAGGAGATATTAGCTCTATTTATCCAACAGGATGGAAACAAGCAAAATTTAATGGAGAATATTTATATAATAGGTGCCATTTAATAGCTCATAGCCTTTCAGATGAGGACGCAAATAAACAGAACTTAATTACAGGGACAAGATATTTTAATGTTCAAGGAATGTTGCCAATTGAAAGATTAGTGCTTGAATATATGAATAAAAATCAAAATAATCATGTTCTTTATAGAGTTACTCCTATTTTTAAAGGAGAGAATCTTTTAGCAACTGGAGTAGAAATGGAAGCATATTCTGTAGAAGACAATGGAAAGCTATCCTTTAATGTATTTATCTACAACATACAACCAGGAGCAAATATTAACTATGCAACAGGGGAATTGTTAAACAATTAGTTGACAAATTATGTAAAAAAATATATAATCGCTCTAAATTTAAGTCTTTTTACTATATTTCTATAGTAAATTTCCCAAGAAAAACAAAAACTTAAATAGGAGAGTGATGCTTATTGAGATTAGATTTTATTAATAACATAGTTAATAATGCAAAAAACAATAAATTTTTTCTAGAGGAGTTACAAAATAGCATAACAAAAAACAAATATTTTAATAGTGAAAAGGAGGATATACCTTTGACTAATCCTACTTATAATGAAAATAGAATAATTACAAAATACAGAGACAAAATGCTTATTGAGAGAGCTAACATCTTAAATAATTATGCAAAACAAACATTAAATAAAGGAGAGATGTATTACATATATAGTAAAAATTCTAAAATTATAGATGACTATAACTTATGTATATGTAGAGAAGGAATGAGCCATGCTATTATAGAGATAAATAAAGCTAACCTACCAAACGAAGCTAAAATAGGAAGTGTGTTAAGAAAATTTGGTAATAGCTACATACTAGATGAAGAAGCAACCAAAGAGGTTGAAGAAAAAATATGTAACATGAAAGCTGAATTATTAAAAGAACAAACAGAATATTTAAAAAGCAAAAGAATGAAAGGGCATATTTATGAAATGTCAGAAAATAATGGAGACAGAGCATGGCTATTTGATATTACAAGTGGCAGTAATGAAGGAGTAGAAGAAATAGATTTTGATATAGATTTGTTGAAAACTAGTAAAGAAGGAGATCTATTTATATACAAAAATGGGAAATATCAAAAATACCAATAAATGCCAATGCCAAAAGGGACGAAAATTAGTGTATTATTTTCTATAAGATATAAAGGGATAATACACCATTCTACTCATTCGAGGATTTCAGGGTTTCAAAATTAGATTTACATAATTTGCATAATTAATAAAAATATGTTAAAATAAGTTTATAAGCACATTGAAAAAAGAATAACAAAAATTCATACACTCTGGCAAAGTGTATTTTATATATAAAATATTAAAATTAAAAGGAGCTATTTTTTGTGAGCATTGAAAAAATTTATGCACAAGTAGTTACTGGAAACCATTATGATTTAGCAATTGCAGAAAAACATACTGCAAAACTCTATCAAGAACAAAGAAATGAAATCAAAGCTAAGGATATGCCTAAAATTGAAGCAGAATTTGTGAAACAAACTCACACAGGTTGCTGTTTGCATTTTAGTATGTATCTTATTTATTTACTAAGGAAGGAAAACATTGAATGTTATCTAACGACAACACCTGAGGAGGATGGTGCAAATCACGCAAGCGTATTATATTTTGACAAGAAAGAAGGTAAATATCTTATAGCAGATCCTGTAGAAGACATTAAAAATGGAACAAGAACTTGTTATGCACTTGATTATTATGCATTCAAGAAAAACGCATTGAGAAATGATATAAAACATTTTGACTTGGAGGCGTATGGAGATAAGTTATTCTTTATCGATTTTTTACATTATCCGATGGAATTCCAAAAAGATAATTAAAAATCAGAGAGTAGAAAATATTTATACTACTCTACTATCACATTTTATAATTACAAAAGGAGAAATTGCTTTATGCACATTGAAATTCTAAATATTGTGTCGTATGTAGGTTATTTAATTATTGGTATTATAATTGCGTTTTGGGCAAAGTTCACCAAATCAAATTCTGACAAGAAAGCAAGAAAAATTCTTTGGAGTTTGGGATGTGTGATGACTGGCTGTGCAGGTGGAATGCTAGTATTTTTTAAAATACCCAAAACTTTAACAATAATTACTTCAATGATTATTGTTACAATTTTAACAGCAGTAATTTCAACTTTAATTGAGAAAATAGTAAAGAAAGAGGTAAAGTAACATGACAATTCTTATAGGTACGGCAGCTTTTTTCGTAATGGCGGTAGTTTTTAACCCTGTATACAAATTTCAAGGAGCAAGCAAACCAGTAACCATTATAATTTGGTTAATAAGCTCTATTATAAGTGGAGCAATCTTCAGCATTAGAGAATATCAATATTTAATACCTGAATGTCAAACACTAAAAGTTTATATTCCTTTAGTGGCATTCTTGATAGGCTTAGCTTTATCAGGGAGCATGACAATTGGTATGATAACACAACACATTAAGGAGGAAAGAAATAAAATGTGATAAATAAGGAAAGGAAGTATTCAGAAATGAATATTTCTTTTTCTTTGGTTAAATTATTTATGATAAATGTAAAATCATAACAAAATAATATTTATATAAATTAAGAAAAGACATTTAAAAATAATAATTTAAATTATTGTAGAAAAAAATTATATATGGTAAAATAATCATGGATTATTTTATACAAAAGAACGGAGTAATCTATGGAATATAATTTGTTTGATATAAACAACTTTAATATAATACAAGATGAAGAAAATTATTATTTTTTCCGTGCCTTAAATATGGCAGATAATAATGATATTGAACAAGGGATTACTGCGTCTAAAAGTGGAAAAATAGAACGTATAAGAACTGATAGAGAAAGATTTGAAGGAACAACTAAATATAGAGAAGATTCTGAACTTTCATTAGAAGAAGTATATGATCATATTAAAATGCACTATAGAAAAGATACAAATTGTATTTCACTTACAAGTAATAGTAATGTTGCTGTAAACTATGGTAGAGGCTCATATAAAGATAGATATGTTATGATAAAAATTCCTAAAAAAGAATTTGGTGAAAAAACAGTATCTGCTGGGCAATATATGATACAAGAATTATATTCAAGAATACAGCAAGAAGTAGAAAATTTACCAGAAGAAGAAAAAGGACAAATCTTGAGTATTTTTGATGATATAGAAGAGGCTACAGAAAGTAAAACTTTGCAAGATATAATTGCTAAAAGATATTCTGCAAAAACAGGGGAAGTTGACCCATCAAAAGCACATTTAAGAAAAGGAATAACATATAGTTCACCAAAAGCAAGAATTAGTAGTTATCAGTCATTAGATGAAGAACAATTGTTAGAAGTAAATAAAGTATATGCAAAACTTGCAATATTAGAAAATGAAGATATATTAAAATATGTAATACCACACTCATCTAATTCAAAATTAAGAGAAACTATTGGAAATGCATTTTCATCTACTGAAATAATTCATTATGGAGATATTAATGAAGAAAACATTATAGAGATACCAAAAGAAGCAGCAGACATATTTGCACTAATTCAACAAGTAAATGGTACAGACAAAGCCAAAGTAGAAGAATTAAAAAGAACTCTAATAATAGCTGTGCAAAATGGAAGTAGAATTCCGCAAATATCTGAAATTACTGCCAAGGTAAAAGATAATATTTCAATAGAAGAAATGTACGAATTAACAGAAGGAAAAGTAGAATATGGGAAAGCAAATTCTGTTGTAAAGAATATGTTTTATGTGAGCAAATCAAGACAAAATGCAATATCATTAGCAAATAGTTTAGCAGAAATATTAGGAAAAAATTCAGGTTTTGAAGATGTAATTGAGTATATCAGAGAAAATGGATTTAGAGTAGAGCCAGAAATAATATCAAGGCAGAGTGGAAAAGGAGTAAAAATAAGCGAATCTGTCAATTTAAATTTACAAAATGAAGAACAATCACTAATAGATGAAATAAAAGGGTTATCATCTGATGAATTAGATACTGTTCTTCAAAATGGTGGATTATATAATGCAAGAAGTATAATAACAAAAACATTTAGTAATATTTCTGAAAATGAAATAATAGATAAGTCAAGATATTATGCAGAAGCAGTTGTATCTCAGTACAATTGGCAAGATATTGGTATTGAAGAATTCAAAACAGATGAAAGAAATGAATTAATTGCAAGATTACAAGAAAAGAGCTGCGAAAGAATATATGAAAGATTAAAAGAAACTGGAATGGAAGAATCAAAAATTCCAACGGTTTTATTTAACATAGCTATGAGAGAAGGCTTTTATGAGGAATATGAAAATGGCAATTTAGAAGAATTATTAAGTACAAGGCAAGATATATTACAAAATAATATTAATATAGAAATAGTTGAGAGATTTTTAGGATATTATGATGTAGAAAATACAGGAATAAGACTAAAAGATTATCAACAAAGAGCTTATAATAATATAAATAAAATATTTGAAGACCGTAAATTTGCGCAAGTAATACTTCCAACAGGTGCAGGTAAAAGTTTTGTAGTTCTTGCCCAAATGCAAAAGTACGCACAAGAACACCCAAATGAAAAAATGCTATATTTAGCACCACAAGATGAAATATTAAATCAAATAAAAAAATACATAGTAAAATATGTTCATGGGAAACAAGGGACACTTGGAAAAACAGAAGATGAAATAATTAAAGAAATATTTCCAAATATAACATTTGAAACATATTCAGGATTACTTGCTAAACGTGGTCAAGAGGTCGTCAAAGAACAATATGGCATGATAATATTAGACGAATTACATAGAACAGGTGCAAAAGAATGGGAAGGAAAAGTAAATCAATTATTTGAAAATCAAAATGATGATGTAAAAGTACTTGGAATAACAGCTACACCAACAAGAGATGTTGATGGAAGAGATATGGCAGAAGAAACAGCAAAGAAGCTTGGATATACAGATGAAGAAATAAGTAAAAGAAAACACTTAGCATCTAATATGACATTAGAAAATGCAATAAGAATGGGATATGTAGTAAATCCAAAACTTGTTTATTGTAAATATGATTTAATTTCATCAGGTAAAATGGATGAAATAAGAGCAAAAATTTATGATATAGAAGATGAAGTAAAAAAAGCAGAAGAATTAAAAAAATATAATCAATTAAGAGCAAAATTAAATAAAGAAATAGATGATGAAATAGGAGAAGAGGCTAGAAAAAAACTAGAAGAAGAGGCTAGAAAAAATCTTGATAGTGGAATTGGAAAAGAAGAAATATTAAGACAAAATGTTAAAAAAGGTGGAAAATATATTGTATTTATTCCGGTAACAGATCAAGGAGAAATAGAAGATGAAGATGGAAATAGAATAGGTACAAAAACAGGAGAAGATAAAATAAAAGCTTATCAAGAATACTTAAATAAAGTATTTGAAGGTACAGATATTGTACCAGATTTACATTCTATACTTGGAAGTTATAATACAGAAAAAAATAAAAAAGAACTAGATGCATTTGAATCAGATAATTCAGATAAAACAAAGTTTATGGTTGTTATGAATAAAGCAAATGAGGGAATCCACATCGATGGAGTGGATGGAATTATATGGTTTAGAGCATTAGACGAAAATTCTAGAATTTTATATTTGCAACAATTAGGAAGGGCAATATATGCATTAGATGAAGATAATCCATTACCAGATGATAAAAGACCAATTGTAATTGATTTAGCAAACAATTCATTAACAGTTAAAATAGATAAGGAGTTTGAAAATTCAGAGCCAATAGATGATTTAGAAGCTTTAACAATTGTAACAGAATGGATAAATGAACATAATGGAATGATACCAGACAGAAATAGTTCTAATAAACAAGAACAACATTATTATGCTGTTTTAAGAAGAATTCAAAGCAAGTATAGTAAATATTTAGAAGGATTTGATAATTTTAATGATTTAACAGAAGAAGATAAAATAAGAATAGAAGAAATTATAGATTTAGCAACAGAAATTGATTTGTGGAATATAGATCTACCACCAATTCCTAAAACAAGAGAAAATAACGAAGATATAAATCCATTTGAAGTATCTGGAGTATTAAGAGATTATGTGGAAATAGATAGACAAATAGATATAATTAATAAAATAGATGATTTTGAGATTGCAAAACAGTACATTGAATTTCTTAAATCTTATAGTAGAAAACCATCTCCTACTTTTAGAAGAAATGGAGTAGAAATAAAAAAAATTAGTGAAATGACTCCTGAACAAAGGTTAGAAAAAAGGTTATATAGTAGATGGAATGAAACTTTAATAAGGAGATTAGTAGATGATAAAATTCAAAATCCACTTGAAGAAATAAAACTAGAATATAGTGAAGTTGTCGAGGAGATTACAGAATTAATATTGCAAATCCAAAGTAAAGAAAATATTGATAGAATTCAAGAGTATATTACTTTTTTAGAAAGCTATCATAGAAAACCTCAAATATGTTTTAAGAAAAATAGTAGAGAGTTGTTGGTTAATGAATTAACAGAATCACAAATGTATGAAAAAAGATTAGCTTCTAGATGGAAAAACAGTGAAGTAAAAAAAATACTAGATACATATGCTGATAGACCAATAAGTGATGTTCCAAAATATTATAGAGATGTTATATCGAAATTAAGAGAATTAGGTGAATTAGGTGAAAAAAAAGAAAAGAGAAAAGTAATAAAAAGAGAAAATCCAATAGAAGAAGAAATTTTGGAATTTTTAAACAAATATAATAGAATGCCTTTAAGCGCTATTTGTAAAAATAATAAGCAGTTAACCACTGATGAAATGACGGATGAAGAAAAAAACGAGGTGAATTTATATGGCAGATGGAAAAGGTGCGAAGTTAAAAAATATATATTGATGGAATTATCAGAGGTACCTAAAGAATATAGAAGTATTACTTCTGCTATTGCTAGAAAAATTTCTGATATAAAAATATATGATGAATCTATAATTGCAAGAAAATATATTGAATTCTTAACTATAAATATGAGGATACCATCTAATATGGTTACGCGAAATAAGAAACAAATAAGTGTTTCTGAGATGACAGATGAAGAACAGGAAGAAGTTAATTTAGCCAACAGATACAGAAAAAGCGAAATAAAGAAAACTTTTGAACAGTTCGAAAATGGAGAAATCGACAATTTGCCCGAAATGTGGATGAACATTTATAACCAAATAAGTACTTTATTAGGAAAAATAGATATAGTTGAAAAAACAAGAATTGCAAAAGAATATATAGCATTTGTTGAAAAACATGGAAGATGTCCTAGGCAAAAAACTTCAGGAAAAAAACAACTAAAAAGACATTTAAAAAGTAATGAACAAGCTGATGAGGAAAGCTTAGCAAGAAGATGGTCAAATAGTTATATAAAAACAGTCTTTGATAAATACTTTGAATGCCCAGATTTACAAATTCCAGAAGAGTATAGAGAAGTTTTCTCTAGATTAATAGAATTAGGATTAAAAAGTAGTAAAAAAGGTTATGATATAGAAAAAAATATAGAAGATCAAATAATTGAATTTCTTAATCAATATAAGAGAATGCCAAGAGGAGCAATATTCAAAAATGGAAAATGTTTAACAACTAGTGAAATGTCTATCGAAGAACAAGAAGAACGAAATTTATATGGGCGATGGAATGCTAGTGATATTAGTAATTACATAAATATTCCATTGGAAGAAGTTCCAGAAAGATATAGAGAAAAAATTGAAGAAATACAAAGTATTAGAAATAGAATTCTAATAAATCAAAATATCCAAAATGCTCAAATTTATATTAACTTTTTACTACAAAATAATAGATGTCCTAGAAGTAAAGGTGAAGAGACAAAAATTTACAAAATGTGGTATAGAAGTGATATTAAAATTATGTATGATTCAATTGTTCAAGGAAAAGATGTCAATGTTCCAAATGAATATAAAGAAGTCATTAGCCAAATAATAGAGTTGCATAAAAAATTTAAAAAGATGACAGGAAAAGAAATAGCGGAGGCTTCAATTAGTTCACTTACAGATATTGAGATGTCTGACAGAGAAGGCCAAGAATTAAAAGCATTGGTGGAAAAAACAAAAGAAGGAGGAATAAATCTAGATGAACAATCGTAGAAATGCTTATAAAGAAGTATATACAGTTTTACAGGATTTAAATGAAGAAGAGTATAATAAAATTCCTTCTGAAATTATTGAAACAATAAAAGAAAATAGTAATGAAGAGTATGAGTTTGTATTAAATGATGAACTAGAACTAAAAGAACAACTTTTATTACCAGAAACAAAAGCAATTCTATTCAATTTGTTTAGAGATTATTTAGCAACACCTGTGCAAAAAGAAAAAATTTTAAAAATGCAATCAGAAGAAAGAAAAAAACTAGAAGAAAAGAAAAAACAAAATTATGATAATGTAGATATATTTAAAACGAATAAGCATAAAGATGTTGAAGAAAAAGTAAATACTCAAGAATTACAGCTTGTACAAATAAAAAAAGGAGGATTATTTAGAAAATTAATTAATAAAATAAAATTGTTTTTAAAGAAATAATTTATTTGTGCCAAAAGGTGCCAAAAGGGACGGGGAATTTTGACACAATGAAATAGCAATAAAATAAAATTCATAAACACACCTCTGTGCGAATACAATTAAACAAATGTATTCGTATGGAGGTTTTGCTTTTATGAGAGGAGTTTCAATAGAGGAAAGAGCAGTAGCTCTAGCACAATATATAATAGATTCAAAAGATACAGTACGTGGAGCAGCTAAAAAATTTGGAATCTCAAAATCAACAGTACACAAGGACGTAAGTGAAAGGCTAATACATATAAATCATGCATTAGCAATAGAAGTTAGAAAAGTATTAGACGAGAATAAGGCGGAAAGGCACATAAGAGGAGGAATGGCTACTAAATTAAAATATAGCCATGAAAAAGATATAGCAGGTTAATATAAAAACGTAAATTCATTTATTAAATAAAAATTCCAAGAAAGTTTCTTGGAATTTTTTTATATACTATAATCGTTATTGCCTTTGAGATTTCCTCATTTCATTCAGAAACTCAAATCGGCGAGAAGAAAAGCGTGGCAAAGCCACTTTTCTTGTGCTTACTAGAAATTATTTCTTCTTTGTTGTTTTCTTGCTTTTCTACATTCTGGGCATCTTACAGGATCATTTTCAAATCCTTTTTCTGCATAAAAAGCTTGTTCACCTTCTGTGAAAACAAATTCAGCACCACAGTCTTTGCATGTTAATGTTTTGTCTGCCATTATATAATACCTCCTTCTTAGAAATTCTAATTTAATTATTTTGACACAAATGATCCTATCTAAAAAGAAGGGTAAAAGTCTCTAATAAATTAAATTGGCTGAGCTTTACAACCATTCACAGTATAACATTAAAAATGGTAAAAAACAATAGTTAAAAAAATAAAAATAACGCACATTTCGCCAAAAAGCGACATAAGATATACTAGCCAAAATATTTTTTGAGGTGATAAATGTGAATATAAAAAAAGGAGATATAGTAGGAAGAAAATCATATGGAAAAGATATATATTTTATAGTAAATCAAATTTTGACTACTACTAGAAATCATAAATTTGTAATATTAAAAGGATTAAATATTAGAATTGAGGCAGACAGCCCAATTGAAGATTTAGAAATAATAGGGAAAGATGAAATAATAAGTAGTATAAAAAAATACGATAGTTTTTTAGAAGAAAGAATAAAAAAAAATAGAATCTATGAAAGCAATGAAAAAAACTTTACTAGGCAAAAAATATATTTAGGCAAAATATTGCATCTAGATGGTGACAGAAGATATAGTGATAAATCCGCAAAATACTATAATAAAGCAGGTTTAAATGCGATAGTAAAAAATGTACCAGAAAATAGGCAAGCAAGTATTGTAGTACCACTTTTAAAAAAATATAATCCAGATATATTAATAGTTACAGGGCATGATGCAATGCTAAAAAAAGGAACTAATTACAATAATATATATAATTATAGAAATTCGAGGCATTTTATAAATACAGTAAAAGAAGCAAGAAGATGGGGATCTTCTTCAGATAAACTTGTAATATTTGCAGGCGCGTGTCAAAGCTTTTACGAAGCAATAATAGCATCTGGAGCAGACTTTGCATCATCACCGGGAAGGATTTTAATAGATTTCGTTGATCCATTAATTGTAGCAGAAAAAATAGCTATTGCAGATGAATGTAGATTTGTTACAAGCAATGAAATTTCAAGAGAAATAAAAGAAGGTGTAAAAGGAGTAAGTGGCGTTGGAGCCAGGGGAAAAAAGAAAATTATAGGTTAGTAATAGCAATGTAACAATAATGTAACATAAATGTAATAAAGCAAAGACAAAACACGAAAACACTTACAGTACCAACAATTGCAAAAGATAAACAAACTCCATTCTTTTTTGACATTTTTCATACCCGATGATATAATAACGCTAACCAAATTAGTGAAGGTGCGTGATTATATGATCTACAAAAATGATATTTCTTCATTAAAAGAAGAAATAGGAGAAAAAATTGGACAAAAGATAATTGTTAAAGGATCACTTGGGAGAAACAAACCTTTTGAAGAGGAAGCTGTTATTAAAGAAACATACCCTAACATTTTTGTGGTAAAGTATGAAGAACATGACACGAATGTAAGTTACAGATATACAGACATACTTACAAGAGATTTAGAGGTTTCTGTTTTTGATGGAGAAGGATATTGTCCTTTAATTCCACCAATACAAAAGTAAGATAATTGGCTATTAGAGAAATCAAAGATTTCGACAGCCGTGAAAAAATTCCTAATTTATTAGGAATTTTTTTTGTCCTTCTTAATATAATATATATTATTAAACTTTTAAGGAGGGATTTTATATGCCAGTAGAAACAGAAAAAGAGAATGTATGTATAAACCAAATAATTGGACAAAAGAGAGCAGAAACATTGGTAGAGGGAGATGTTATTGTAAATGATGTTAAACCAGATGTCTTAAATATAATAAGTGCAAATGGAATAGCATGCGTATATAAAAAAGAAGTAATGGATGGAAAGATAAGAATAGATGGTAGTGTAAATACATACATTATATACCTAGCAGACAGTGAAAACGGCAATATTAGAAGTCTAAATACAGTATTAGACTTTACTCAAATAATCGATATTGATAATTGTAAACCAGATATGATTTTAAACGAAAGTGTTTCAGTTAAAAATATTGATTGCAGAATTATAAACGAAAGGAAAATAAGTATAAAAGCAAGTTTGGATGTAGAAGCAAAACTATACTCTAATGAGCAAACAGATATTATTACTGGCATAACAAATTTTGATGATATGCAAACATTAAGTAACAATAAATGCATTAGTTCATTGGTAGGAGAAGGAAATACAAGAGTATATGCAAAAGATACACTTTCAGTAGACAGTGTAGACGATTTAGCAGAAATAATGAATGCAAGTTTAAAAATAGTTAATAAAGAAGTTAAGTTAAGTTATAATAAAGTATTGGCAAAGGCAGAGGCAGAAATTTGGATAATGTATTTAACAGAGGACAATAGGATAAATAATGTTAGTACAAAAATACCTATAATGGGATTTATAGATATAGAAAATATAAATGATAATAATATTTGTGATGTTGATTACAAATTAAAAAATTTAATAATAAAGCCAAACAATGGGGAAACTCATTCAATTTATGTGGAAGCGGAAATGGAATTAAGTTGCTTTGCGTATGAAAGTAAAGAAATTAATTTAATAGAAGATATGTATAGCATATCACAGGATGTTGAATTTAATAAAAAGAATATAACAACAATAGCAGGAAAACAAAATATCAGACAAGATTGCAATATAAGAGAGCAAATTTCAATGCCAGAAGTAGGTTCAAATAAAATATATTGTGCAAATACAAAACCAATTATAAACGATACAAAAGTAATGAATGGAAAAATATTGTATAGTGGAGAATTAAGTATAGAGTTCTTATATGAAGTTAGCAATGGCATGGAATCTAAAAGAATAAACTTGCCATTTAATTTTGAAGCACAATCAGACCTTATAGAAGCAAATAACAATGTAGATACAGATCTGACAGTAGAACAAGATAATTTCGTTATTGTATCAGATGGAAACATAGAAGCAAATATAACAATGCAATTTAATATAGGCATTTCAAAAACAGAAAAAATAAGCATAATTGATGATTTAGAAGTTAAAGAATGTAGACAAAACAACATTTATAGTATGATAATCTACTTTGTAAAACCAGGAGATACTTTATGGAAAATTGCTAAAAAGTTTAGAAGTACAGTCGAAGACATTGCAAGAGTAAATGGAATAGAAGACGAAAACAAGATTTATGTAGGACAGCAATTATATATACCAAAATATATAAAGAAAAGAATAGCAGTGTAAAAAATGGATAGTATTTATTCACGTAAAAGAATAAACATTCCTAAAATAAAAGGATTTTATACGAAAAACAATAATAAAAACAAAAAAATCTTAACAGTTTGCGTAATAGTATGCATAAGCGTATTAACATTTTACAGTATATTAAAGTCAATTGATCCAATATTTGATGGCTTATGCATACAAAAAGCAAAAACAATTGCAACAGAAATAGTAAATGCACAAAGTAGTGTTGCATTAGACAATATAGACAATAAAGACATTGTATCAGTAGTAAAGGACGAAGCCAATAATACAAATATATTAAAAACAGATGTGGTAGTTATAAATAAAATTGCCTCAGATGTAGCTTTAGAAATAGAAAAAGAGCTCCAGAACCTAAAAAACGAAGAAATACGTATTCCAATTGGGGCATTAACTGGTAATAAGTATTTAGCTGGTATGGGCCCGGGAGTAAAGATAAAAATTATACCAACAGGAAATATAACAACAGAATTAAAAACAGAGTTTCAAGCACAAGGAATAAATCAAACAATGTATAGAATATATTTAGAGTTAAAATGTGATACAAATATTTTAACTCCATATAAAACAATACATGAAGAAATTTCAAATCAAGTATTGTTAGTAGAAACATTAATAGTAGGAGATGTTCCACAGACTTACTATAATTTAGAAGGGTTAGAGAAGAAAAATACAATAGATATAATAGAATAAAAATATATTGCGAATTTTGTAAGGGTCGCCGTCCTCGGCGACCCGAAGACATCATGAGAAATGCCCTAACAAATCCCAATTTGTTTAACAAAATAAAATTTTAAATTTTGCTTGCTTTTAATTCTAGTATGTGATAATTTATAAATTGTAAGAATAGAATTTAGGAGGAATGTAAAATGGAAGATTTAAAAGGAACAAAAACAGAAAAAAATTTAATGCAAGCTTTTGCAGGAGAATCACAAGCAAGAAATAAATATACATATTTTGCTAGCAAAGCAAAAAAAGAAGGGTATGAACAAATAGCAGCAATATTCCAAGAAACAGCAGATAATGAAAAAGAACATGCAAAAATGTGGTTTAAATTATTAAACAATGGAATACCATCAACAGCAGAAAATTTGAAAGCTGCAGCAGAGGGAGAAAATTTTGAATGGACAGATATGTATGACAAAATGGCACAAGAAGCAAGAGAAGAAGGATTTGACCACATAGCAGATTTATTTGAAGGTGTGGCAAAAATAGAAAAAGAACATGAAGAAAGATATAAAAAATTACTAGAAAATCTAGAAAACGGATTAGTATTTAGCAAAGATGGAGATAAGATTTGGAAATGTAGAAATTGCGGACATATATGTGTTGGAAAAGAAGCACCAGAGGTATGCCCAGTATGTGCACATCCAAAAGCATATTTTGAAATTAAAGCAGAAAATTATTAAAAACAATAAAAAGAAGTGAACTCTATACGGTTCACTTCTTTTGTTTTAATATAACTTTACAATAGCATGCAATTTGCCATCTATTTTATCTTTAATAGAAATTATATATTCATTATTACTTGTGTGAGCACAGAAAAGACTAAGAGTATCACCAAGAGTAGCTTGATGCTTATACATAATTTCTACATTTGAAAATTTGTTATTTTTAAATACTTCTAAAGGTAATGCTTCATAAGCATAATCTAAATAATATAAATTATTTACATGATGATTTGTGTCGATATCCCTTCTTTGAACAGCGTAATCCAAAACAAATTCAGAGTTTAGAGGCTCTTTTATTTTTTCTTCAAATTTTTCAGGGAAAACTTCTTTATTAACTTGAATGTATTTTTCATTTACTCCATCTGTAACTCTACTAATAGATTTATTATTTACATTAAATAAAACCCATTTAGAACTTGCAATTGCAACAAGATTATAAGCGTTATCATAAATTTCAAAATCTCTATATACAAATAGAGGAGTTTTCTTTCTAGTCCAAGTTTTAATTAAAAGATTAGTGTTAGTTTTTGGACGAGCAAAAACTTTAAGTTTCCAATTTAAAAGAATCCATGCAAGACCTGTTTTAGGAGTGTCATTTACACCATAACCTAAAAGCCCACAGTGAATACCTGCAACTTCTTGCAATAAACGCAATAATCCTTTATTAGTTACTTGGTTATTTTCATCAACATCAGAATAATTAATTGTTAAATTGTGAGAGTAAATATCAAGATTCATAAAAGCCCTTCTTTCTTTATATAAAAATATATCATAAATCATAATTCTTTTCAAACAAATATAATAAAATAGAATTATTAAATTTGTGTGAACTGTAAGCTAATAATTGACATTAGCTTATATAAAATATAAAATTAGTTAATAATAGAAATAAACAGGAGGAAAAAGTTGAAAGTAAAGTTTAATGTAATTGGCATGTCATGCAGTGCATGTAGCAATCATATAGAAAAAATAGTCTCAAAACAAAATGGTGTAAACAGTGTAAATGTTAGTTTAATAAATAACAATATGATAGTAGATTTTGACAAGAAGATAATTACAGAACAAGAGATTATAAAAGCAGTGCAAAGTATAGGATATGATGCAAATACAAAAGGAGTACAAAATAAAAGCAACTTAGATAAAATGAAGCACAGAGTTATAATATCATTTGTATTTCTAATTCCACTTATGTATGTTGCAATGGGACACATGGCAGGATTACCATTACCACATATATTCCATAAAAATTTAGTCCTATTTAGCCTTGTACAATTAATATTAGTTGCACCAATAGTGTATGTAAATAGAAAATATTATACTTCAGGATTTAAAGCATTAATAAAAAGAGCACCAAATATGGATTCTTTAATTGCAATAGGTTCATTTGCTTCAATTGTATATGGAATTTTTGCAATATATAAAATATGGCAGGGAGAAAGTAGTTATGCAATGAACTTGTACTTTGAATCTGCAGGAATGATATTAACACTAATAACTTTTGGAAAATATCTAGAAACAAAAGCAAAAGATAAAACTTCAAATGCAATTAATAAACTATTAGATTTAACTCCTAAAAAAGTTACAATTTTAAGAGAGCAAAAAGAAATAGAAATACCAATAGAACAGGTAAAAGTAGGAGATATAATCGTTGTAAAACCAGGGGAAACTATTGCAGTAGATGGAGTAATAATAAAAGGTCAAACATATATAGATGAGTCAACAATTACAGGAGAGCATATACCAGTAAAAAAAGAAATAGGAAGTAAAGTAATCTCTGGAAGTATTAACAAAAATGGAGCAATAGAATTTAGAGCAGAAAAAGTAGGAGAAGATACAACAATATCACAAATAATAAAACTAGTAGAAGAGGCAAGTGCTTCAAAAGCACCAATTGGAAGATTAGCAGATAAAGTAAGCCGGAGTGTTTGTACCAATTGTAATTACAATTGCAGTAATTGCTACAATTATTTGGCTACTATTAGGATATCCATTTGAATTTGCACTTTCTATTGGAATCTCAGTTTTGGTAATATCTTGCCCTTGTGCTTTAGGACTTGCTACGCCTGTTTCTATTATGGTTGGCACAGGAAAAGCTGCTGAAAATGGAATATTAATAAAATCAGCAGAAAGCTTAGAGCTTGCGCATTCAATAAATGCAATAGTTTTAGATAAAACAGGAACAATAACAGTAGGAAAACCACAAGTAAATGACATATTTGCATTTAACAATATGCAAGAGGGCGAATTACTAAAAATAGTAGGAGCAATAGAATCAAAATCTGAACACCCAATAGCAAAAGCTATATTAGAAAAAACAAAAGAAGTTGAGGCTTTAGAAGCACAAAATTTTGAAGCAATTGAAGGAAAAGGAATAAAAGCAAACATAAACAACAATACCTATTTTGCTGGAAATGAAAGTTTGATGAAAGAAAACAATATTAAACTATCAGAGGCAGAAGGTATATATCAAAAATTATATGAACAAGCTAAAACAGTAATATTTGTATCAGATGATGAAAAATTGCTAGGAATTATTGCAATATCAGATACTGTAAAACAAACAAGCATAGAAGCAATAAATGGCTTTAAAGATTTGAAAATAGAAACATATATGCTAACAGGAGATAATAAAACATCAGCACAAGCAATTGGAAAAATGGTAGGAATAGATAATATTATTTCGGAAGTTTTACCACAAGAAAAAGAAAGTAAAGTGCGTAGTTTACAAGAACAAGGAAGAATTGTTGCAATGATAGGTGACCGGAATAAATGATTCACCAGCACTTTCAAGAGCAAACGTAGGAATTGCAATTGGCGCAGGAACAGATATTGCAATAGAATCAGCAGATATTGTTCTAATAAAAAGCAATTTGACAGATGTAGTATACTTATTAAGGTTAAGTAAAGCAGTTATAAAAAATATAAAAATGAATTTGTTTTGGGCATTTTTCTATAACACTATTGGAATTCCACTTGCATGTGGAGTACTATATAAATCACTTGGAATATTGCTAAACCCAATGATAGCAGCATTAGCAATGAGTTTAAGTTCAATATGTGTTGTAACAAATGCACTAACATTAAGAAGATTTAAGATAAAAGAAGAGGTGAAAAATATGACAAAAACAATATATGTAAAAGGAATGCAATGTGAACATTGTTCAAATGCAGTAAAAAAAGAATTACTAACATTAGAAGAAGTAAATAATGTAGAGGTAGACTTAAAAACAGGAAGAGTAGATTTAGAGTTATCGAAGGATATAGATAATGAAGTATTAAAGAAAAGAATAGAAGAAGTAGGATATACAATGTCTTAATAAAGAGAAAGGAGTGCTCGAATGCACTCCTTATCACTTTTATGCAACTATGCGTTCATCATAGATTAAAGCATGAGTATTCCAAAAAGTGATAGCTCTTTGCTCTTCAGCAGAGCCAGGAATAATTGCCGGATCCCATGGTTCTCTTTCAGAAAGTATGCCAATGAAGTATGTTACTAATATGTAATCTCCATCATCACATTTTCTTAAAATAACCACAAGACTTGAGCAATCCTCAGCTGTTCTGCCTAACACCAATGGCGTAGGACCTTTGCGACCCTTACGACGAGCCATAATAATTGTGTCAGTATTATCTACTTTAACACAAGTTGTCTTGCCAATAATCCGCCCAAAGTTTATAGTTTCCTTTACATAGTCTTCACAAGTGGAGATATGTAAAAGAGCCTCTTTCAAAATGTCTTCTGCAACGGGATGGACAGAGCTATGGTTGTCATTTCGGTCAAAGACCTTAATACCATTGTCTGTAAAACCTACAAATTTACCTTTAGTTAACATAGAATTACCTCCAAAAATTTGTAGTGCTTCCAAAAAGCTTCTCTATTCAATTAAAAGCAATTCGCTTTAAATTTGAATTCAAAAAGTCTTTTGAAAACACTACATAAAATAATATAATAAAATTATAGCACACTTTACATAAAACTTCAAATTAAGTAATGTATTTATCTATTAATTATAACTATTACTTATAATACTATTCCAAGTTATAAATATAAATGCTATAATATAAAAAGAGGTGATAAACTTGGAAATTAATTTAGAATTATATAAAGTGTTTTATGAAGTTGCAACACACAAGAATATATCAAAAACAGCAGAATATATGAATATATCACAGCCAGCAATAACACAGTCAATAAAAAAGCTAGAAAATATTTTGGGCTTACCATTGTTTTACAGAAAGAATAAGGGAGTGGAACTTACAGAAGAAGGAAAAATTTTATTTGAACATATAAAAAACAGTATAGAAACAATAAACAATAGTCAGAATATATTTTCTCAATATATGAATTTAGATAAAGGAAAAATAAGAATAGGTGGTTGGGATACATTAATAAATTCTTTACTAATGCCAATATTAAAAGAATTTATTAAAAAACATCCAAATATAGAAATACAAACTTTTACGGGAAAAACAGAAGACCTAATGCAAAAACTTGCAAATGGTGAATTAGATATTTTAGTTTGTAATTTACCAGAAAATATTAAAAGCTATAGAGATATCAATTTTATACCAATAAAAAATGCAAAGTACTGCTTTTTTGCAACAAAAACATATATAAAAAATAATAAAATTAAGACTGTAGAAAATTTAAAGCCAAATCAGTTAATAGTTCCAAATAAAATGACAACAAGGGGAAGAATATTAAAAGAGTTAGCTAACAATAAAAAAATAACAGAGGTTAAGGCAAATTATCAAATAACAACAATAGAATTAATGAAATCATTCGTATTAAATAATATAGGAATTGGGTTTACAAATATAGAAGATATAAAAGATTTGTTAGAACAAAACAAAGTAGAAGTAATAAAAGAAGTAGAAAATAAAAATGTACAAGAAGGATTTGCAGTATTAAAAAAAGAATTAATGAATAATTGTACATATCAATTCTTAAAAGACATAAAAAAATTTTATAAAGTATAATGTGGAAGAATCAATACTAAAAAAGTATTGATTCTTTTTTGTTGAATAGGAAAAATCGAAGATTTTCCTATTCAACAAAAAGGCTATAATCGCTATTGCCTTTGAGATTTCCTCATTTCATTCGGAAACTCAAATCGGCGAGAAGAAAAGTGTGGCAAAGCCACTTTTCTTGATATAAGTACAACTTATATGTAATATAAAAAATGATAATTTTACAAATATTGCAATACATGCTAAAATAATTATGTAAACGGAAGGCGAAAACAAATGCTTATACATTGTATAAGAAAAAACAATTATACATTAAAAAATACATATTTTATAATTAGATTAAAGATAGTAAAAAGGTGAGAAAGAGTGAACATTAGCTTAGAAAATTTTAAAGTATTTTATAATGTAGCAAAATATAAAAGCTTTTCCGAAACATCTAAAAAAATATATATATCACAACCTGCTATTACACAAAGAATAAACATTTTAGAAAATCAACTAAACTGTAAATTATTTTACAGAAATGCAAGTGGAGTAAGACTTACAGAAGAAGGAAAAAAGTTATTTGAAGACATAAAAAATAGTATGGAAACAATGGAAAAGGTAGAAGAGAATTTTTATGATTATATAAATAATAAAGTGGAAGAAGAAACAATAAAAATTCAAACAACAAATTCAAATAATAATCTATACATATACAGCAAAATTATAAAATTATTAGCAAGTAATGAGAACATAAAAATTAAGATTTTAGAAAATTCAAATATAAAATCTGGTTTAGAAGCACTGTCAAATGAAGAAATTGATTTATTAATATTTGATAGACCATATAATATAAGAAAAAATAACATAAAAATTGTACTTCAAGATAAATTAGAACAGGTGCTATATACATCAAAAGAATATCTTGAAAATAATAAGATAGATTTATATAAGAATAATAATTGTAATTACATTCTACCAACAAAAGGAACATTAGAAAGAGAACAACTAGACAAATATTTTTTGAAAAGCAAAATAAATATAAAATCAATTAATGAAGTAGACAATTATAATATAAGAAATTTATTTGTAAGTAATAATTTAGGAATAGCAGTAGGAATAAAAGAAAATATAAAACAAGAATTAAACAGAGGCTTATTTATAGAAATTCCTTTGAAAGAAAAGTTACCTACGTATAACATATATATAGCAAAGTTAGAAAATAATAAAAAAATAAATCAATTTATAAATATTGCGTAAAAGTATTAAAAAAGGGGAGAGATAAAAATGGTAAGTGTAGCATATAGCGAGGCAGCAGTAGAGGTTTTAGATATTTTAAAACATACAAGGAAAGAAGACGTGAATAAGATTCCAAAAAAATTTATAGAGTTTCTTGAAAATAATAAATCAAAAACATATATCGCAAATTTAGACCATACAAAAACAATAAAAGAAATGGAATTAAAACCTAAGACACAAGCATTGCTTGGACTAATATATTTAAAGTATTGGGCAAATGAAGAAGAAAAACTAGAATTTAGAAAGAAAGCAAGAGAAAATGAGGTTAACTATCAAAAAGAATTAAATGAAAAGTATAATCCAGATAATTTGTTTAAAAATAAAGAAAAGATAATTGTAAGTGACGATAATAAAACAAATATGACATTACAAAAAGTAAAAAAAGAAACCTTTATACAAAGAATAATACAAAAAATAAAAGAAATATTTAGGAGGTAAAATCGTGAAAACCATCGATGAAATTTATAGTGATTTATGTTTAAAGGGAAAATATGAGGAGAAATATGAGTGGAAACAAAGAGGAAGATTTGCAGAAGGAGATCGTAATTCCATCTATAAAGGCGGAAGTCTAGACATTTGTGAATATTTATCAAATCAAATGAGAAAAAATGGTTATGAGACATATATAGTGTTTACCAAAAGAGACCATAAATTTTTACATGCAGCTGTTGTATATAAAAATAGTGAAGGGATTGAATATTATATTGCAGATCCTACTACGGATTTAAAAGCGTTTGCCGAAAAGGGATTAAACAATGTATTTGTAAATTCAATGTACCTTTCAGATGCAGATAAAGAAAGAGTAAAATTATTAAAACAGAGTAAAAACCAAAAAAGAAATATAGATGAATTTATTGAAGAATTTGGACCTATTACTTTAGACAATATACTTTTAGAAGAACAATTAGAATATTTTAGTGATGCAGGTGAGCTTAAAGATGGAATAAAAAGAGCAAGGCACTTTAATTATGACGGATTTAATAGATATGGGTTAAATAGGAATGGTACTTATTATAATAATGAAGGATATAATAATGATGGATATAATTATAAAGGAATAAATAGAAGAGGATTTAACAAAGAGGGATTACACTATAAAACAAATAAACCATATGATGAGAAAGGTTTAAATAAAAGTGGAAGATTTGACTATGACGAAGATGGATATAATATATGCGGCTTTAATAGATATCAAAGACATAGAAATGGAACATATTATGATGATGAAGGATATGACTATAGAAGAATAAATAAAAAAGGATTTAACAAAGAAGGGACACATTATAGAACAGGTGCTCTATTTGATGAAAGAGGATATAGAGAAAATGGGGAATATTATTATGATGAAGAAGGGTATGATTATAGAGGATTTAATGAATCAGGTAGGGATAGAGACGGATATGATAGGAACGGATTTAATGAAGAGGGAATTCATAGAAAAGGAACAAAATATGACGAGAACGGTAGAGATAGAGATGGATATGATAAAGAAGGCTATGATAGACTAGGTTTTGACAAACAAGGATATAACAAAAAAGGATACAATCAATATGGAGTAAATAGAGAAGGCATTAATATAGATACAGGAAAAATAGATGACAGAATTGTTCTTGTACAAGAGTTTGTAGACAGTAACACTAGTAAACAAATGTATTGTAAACAAAAAAATATAAATCTAAATGAGTTTAATAAGCTACTTAAAGAAATATTTAGTATATATCCAAATATTGATATAACAAAAGATGATATAGATAGAGAAGCAAAAAAAAGTTCAGCAATTTATTTAGCAAAAAGAGAAAAAATTGCAAATGGATTAATAAGTGGAGAAATAACTTTTGATGAGTACTGCAAAAATAATAAAGGAATAAAATTTGAGGACTTATTAAGTGAGCTACAAGGAACTGAAGGTGAAGTTAAATTATATAGACTTTTTGGAGAAGCTTTTACTAGTAAAAAATTGGATATGATGGACTATATTAACATATTTGAAAAAGGTAAATATGATAACACTGTATACAAGAGAACTATGCAAAAATTTATGGATTTTGAGAAGGAGTGTTTAAAGCATAAAGAATTACTAGAGATATATAGAAAATTAAAAAAAGAAGAAACAAGATTAGGGAAATATAAAAAACAATTTAAGAAAGACGAATGTCAAAAAATTGGATGTATAAATAAAGAAACAGGGGAGATAGATTTTATAGAAATAACAGATGAACATATACAATATGCAAAGCAATATTTGTATGACAATGGGAAATATATTTGTAGTAGTAATATGCAAGAAGTTTTTGGAATGCTTGCACGCAAAGAATTAAAATTTGAAGATATTAGAAAATCAGAACCTTTAGTAGAACACACCTCACAAGAAATATTAGAGGGAATATCAGCACGAGAGGGGAACATAGAAGAAATACTAAATGAAACATTATTAGAACAAGATAGAGAAAAAGAAGAAGAACAAACACAAAGTGATAACTAACAAAATAAAGAAAGAGGTATATTATGGAAGAAAAAACTTCAATAAAAAAACTGAAAGAAATGATAAAAGAGTATTTAATAGCACAAGAAGATAGAACAAGACTTATTATTGATGGATGGAAATATGAAGAAAATGAATATGAAATACAAGAGATAGGAGAAAGAATAAGTGAATATGAGGATGAACTAATATATGTAGAAAGAAATAATGAAATACTAAACAAGGTAGAAGAAAAACTAAGAGATTTAAAAAAGCAAGTTGGTGGCGAGGTAAGTACAACAGAATATATAGCCGGAATTTATCCAGAAGCTATAAATGATATAGTAGATGAAATTTTAACAAATGAACTTATAGAACAGGATAAATTAGAATTAAAAATGAAAGATGCAAAAGTATACATTAAAACTAAAGAGGAATTAGAAGGGGATTTAGATCCAGAATGTTCTACTTATAATGCAGATATGTGTTATATTGGAGAACCAACAGATAAAGTTACAGTAATGGAAGGAATTGATAATAATGGTAAGAGACAAGTGGTTTACTATTACAGTTATCCAAATTGGGGTGAAATTATTAGCCAAAAAAGAAGCCATAATGAAAAACAAGATATAGAATTGGTAGAAAGAAAATTTTTAAAGGATACTGGAAAACGTATACCTTTAGATGAAGAAAGTATAGTATACCAATATGACAAAAATGGAAGAAAAAAGATTGCATTAGGAGATAATGGTATTGTTGGAGCAGAATATTTTGAGTACGATGAAAATGGTGAAATTAAATTGATGATTAATGAAGAAAGTATTCACCAGTATTTAAGTGATGGAGAAAAAAAGTATTATATAGTGGATGGCTACTTTAAACCAACTAACAATGGATATACTCTACTTCCAAGCAAAAGTAAATATGATATAGAAAAGGAAGAGATCCATAGAATAGTGGGTGGAGATTTAAGTCAAGAAGAAAAAGAAAAAATCCTATCTGAATTAACACCAAAAAGGCAAGAAGAAGTACTTAGAATTTTAAGAAGTATGGAACCAATATTTGAATACTACCAAGAATTTGATTCTACAAATACAGAAAAAAGAGAGAAAATAATATCTTGGTTTAATGGATTTTCGAAAGATTTAAAAATAGATGGAAGAACTAATAAACATACTCCACAAGAAATATCAAATGGAATAAATGTAAGAGAAGGACAAATAAGAGAAGTGGAAGAGGAATCAGTAAAAGAAGTGGAAGAGCGAAAAGACAAAAATGCTCAAACTTTAGGAGAATAGATAGAATTTATTGAAGCAATATTAAAAATACTGTATAATAGTACTACAAAGGAGAGTTAAATGAGTAATATAGAGTTATTATCACCAGCAGGGGACTTTGAGTGCTTGGTTTCAGCAGTACAAAATGGAGCAAATGCAGTATATTTTGGGCTAGATAAATTTAATGCAAGAGTTAATGGCAGAAATTTTGAAGATGAAGAGTTAGTAAAGGCAATTAAATATGCAAAACTTCGCAATGTAAAAACACACTTAACATTAAATATATTAATAAAAAACAAGGAATTTGAAGAAGCCTTAAAACTAGTAGAATTTGCATACAATAGTGGAATAGATGCAGTAATTGTACAGGATTTAGGACTAGCTAAAAAAATAATGGAACTATTTCCAAAGCTTGAGGTTCATAGCAGTACTCAAATGACAATATACAATTTAGACGGAGTAAAAGAGATAGAAAAACTAGGTTACTCAAGATGTGTGCTTGCTCGTGAACTTTCAATAGAAGAAATAAAAAATATATGTAAAAATACCAATATAGAAATAGAGGTATTTATTCATGGTGCGCTTTGTATTTGCTATTCAGGGCAATGCCTAATGAGCAGTTTAATTGGTGGAAGAAGTGGCAACAGAGGCAGGTGTGCAGGAACTTGTAGACTACCATATTCCTTATTAAAAGATGGACAAGAGCAAGAAAAAGGATATCTTTTAAGCTCAAAAGATGTATGTACATTAGATATTTTACCAGAACTAATAGAAGCAGGAGTAAAATCATTTAAAATAGAAGGCAGAATGAAATCAAAGGAATATGTTGGAATAGTAACAAGCATTTATAGAAAATATATTGATTTAGCAGAAAGTAATCAAGAATATGTGGTTGATAAAAAAGATAGAGAAATGCTAATGCAAATATTTAATAGAGGTGGATTTAGCACAGGATATCTTAAAGGAAAACTTGGTAAAAATATGATGTATACCAAAAGACCAAACCATATAGGAACTCTTTTAGGAGAAGTAATATCATATAATCCAAATAAGGGACATGTAAAAATAAAATTATGCAAAGAGCTGGATTTAGGAGACAGTATAGCAATAGGAGATTCGAGTTGTAAAATTTCAGAGCTTATGCAAAAAAATAATAATATAAAAATGGCAAAAGCAAATGATATAGTAACAATAGGTAGAATAAAAGGAAAAATAAAGCCAAAAGATAAAGTGTATAAAACTGTATCTATAAAACTAAACCAAAAAATGGATCAAAAAATAGGTAAAGAAAATATAAAAAGAAAAGTAAATTGCAATATAGAGCTAAAACAAGATAAAGTTATAAAACTAGAACTACAAGATATAGATACAAATATAAGTGTAAAGCTAGAAGGCGATTCTGTTGTAAAAAAAGCAGATAATGCAGGAATAACTAGTAAAAGAATTGAAGAACAATTATCTAAAACAGGAAATACGATTTTTAAAATTGAAAATATTAATATAAAAATGGATGAAAGTATAATTGTTCCAATAAGTAGCTTAAATGAAATAAGAAGAAGAGGACTAGAAGAGCTAGAACATAAACTATTAGAATCATTTAAAAGAGAGCAAGTTAATCTAAAATTAGACGTTAAAGAAGAAAAATTCATACCAAAAGAAGAAGTAAAAGTTACATTATGTTTGAATAAAATTAGTAAGGAAATTGATTATGCTAGTCTAAAAAATGTAGACAATGTGTATATACCATTTAAATACTTTTTAGATGAAGATTTAAAAGAAAGCATAGAAAATATATCTAAAAAATTTAGTACATATATACTACTTCCAGCTATAACAAAATCAAATTATGAAAAATTATTATATAACAATTTGCCTAAAATAGCAGAAAGAGTAGAAGGTATAGTTATATCAAATTTATCTCAGATATATGAAATAGAAAAGCTTGGAATAAATGGCAAAAAGCTAGTTGCAAATTATACAATGAACATAGAAAATAATTTTACAGTAGAAGAATTAAAAAGACTTGGAGTTTGTAAATATATAGTACCGCCAGAAGCAGAAAAAGAAACAATAAGGGGATTAACAGAAAACATAGAAAAAGAAACAATAGTGTATGGAAGAACTTTATTAATGACAACAGAATATTGTACAATAGGGACACTAAAGAATTGTCCTGCAATGTGTCAAAAAGGAAGATATACTTTAAAAGATAGAATGGGATTTGAATTTCCGATATATACAGACAGAATAAATTGCAACAATTTAATATACAATTCAAAAATAACATCGATAAGCTATAAAGACTTACAAACAGACTCAATAAAAATAGATATATTAGAAGAAACAAGGGAAGAAATCCAAAGAATTATAGATATACAAAAAAGAGGAGAAAGACTAGAAGGACAAGATTACACAAATGGAAACTTGAATAGAGAGATTTAAAACTTGTCAAAAAGTATTTACAAAAGATAAATTTATGGTATAATAAAAAAGAAATAGGAAGCCACAAAAATGTGGTTGCCATCAGTTAGTGAATAAAAATCACATCTCTAATAGCGAGCAGAGATGTGATTTTGCTTTATTTGCTAATAATTATAGACAAAACTATAATTAAGGCAAATGCTATAATAGTAGTTATAATCCAAGTTGCAAAAAGTAATACAATAATATGTAACATTGTTTGTTCTATCATTAGCATCACCTCCTTATCTTTATACAAATTTGAAGATATAAGATTTATTCATATAAGTAATATTGCAACATGGTAAACTTTTGTTAAAAAGTATTTGCAAAAGACAAAAGCAAAGATAGCTACTGATACTAAACAAGAATAATTATAATAAAAAAAGCCAAAATAAATATGGTGATTTATATGAGCATTTCGTGGTTAAAAGCTTCAAGTGATAGAAAGAGTTTTAAAATATTTGAAAGTTTTGGAATGGATGTATATAAAATAAATGATTTAGAAAAAACAGACGAAAAAATAAGAGAACTAGTAGACAAAAACTATACAACTATTGTAGTTTCAAACGAAGTAGCAAGTTTTTCAGAAGATATTATAAAAAAATACAACAGAATAGAAAACGTAAATATAATTATTGTACCAGGTCATAATAAAGATAATTACACATAAAATTAGATAAGCAAATTGGAATTTGTAAAATATAAATCAGGAGTAATTTATGGCTTTTAAAGAAGAAATGTATAACAACTTTGTGTGTGATTTTAGCAATAATCTAAGACAAAAAATTCAAGGTACAGAAATCTCAAAACTTGTTTTCTTGTGCATCGGAACAAATAGGGTAATTGGGGACTGCTTTGGACCATTGGTTGGGAGTAAACTAAAGCATTTTTTTATACATGAAGAAGGCATAGAGGTTATGGGAGATATAGAAAACATTGTTTCTTTTCAAAATGTAACAGGAATTATAAGAAAACTAAAAAATGAGAATTCTTTTGTAATAGCAATTGATGCTGCCTTATCCTGCAATAGCAATAGAATAGGTAAAATAATTGTAAATCAAAATAAAATGAATGTAGGGAATTCTATGAATAAAAAACAACTATACATAGGAGATATAAGTATAAAGGGAATTGTAGGTAAAGACTTTAAGAATTCGAGAAATAACTTTAATGAACTCCAAAACATGCCCTTAAATATAATAATTGATATGGCAGAATGTGTTTCAACAGGAATATATAATGTAATAAATGTATAATCTCATAAAAAGTGGAAAAAATTTATATATACACTTTTGTGGGAGGATTTCAATATGAGCATTGAAAGTATGAAAAATATGGTTGTACTTAGAAATTTACCATCAAATATAGTTGAAGAAGCTATTGTTATATTAAAACCAAATGTGAAATTAAAAAATTTAGATTTGGCAGAAAATAAAGCTACAAATAAAAAAGGTGAAAATAAAACAAAACAGGATTCAAGAAAATACATTGTAAATGAAGCAGAAATGATAGTTAGCAATTATTTATCAAACATTGAAAAAGAGAAAAAACATAATTATAAGATAAATAAAAAAATAGAAAACAAATATAAAAGAGCAAGAGGAATAGCAATATTTTTAGGAATAATGCTATTAGTTACTTTTTTGATAAAATAACTTGTTTTACAAATGTTCTAAACCCTCTTCCTTTGAATATATTTAAGCAAGAGATTGCAAAAGTATATTACAAAGGAAGAGGTGTTTTTTTATGGAAAGAACCATGACCCCCGAAGAAAGAATAAGAAGAGCAGAAGAGATTTATTACAGAAGAAGAAACCAAAATTTGGACAGGAATTCTATAAGAATAGGTAATGACAATACAAGGCCAAATTTTGTAATAATAAAAAAGATGATATTACAAATTATAATTTGTGTTGTAATATATAGTATTTTCTATATGATTCAAAATACAGAATATATTTTTTCAGCAGATGTAATTAACAAAACAAAAGAAATTCTTTCTTATGATATTAATATTCAAAATCTGTATAATAAATCCAAAGAATACATAAATGGGATTATTGCTAAGAGTCAAGAAGAAAATAATGAAAACAATAATCAAGAATTGCCAGCAGAAAACAAAGATGAAAATCAAGAACAAAACAATCAAACAGAAAACACTAATTCAGAAGAAAATGCTAATGCAACGCAAAATGATAATGCAGAAAATATTGGTGGAGAAGAAGTTGCAAATACAGATGAAAATTTAACTCAAATGGAAAAAGATGCTAAGGATATAATTGCTACAAAATCATTAATAGTTCCACTAATGGGAGTGATTACCTCAAGATATGGACCAAGAAACCCAACAGATCCAAAAGTTCCTAAATATCACACAGGCATAGACATTGCAGTAAATACTGGTACAGTTTTTATTGCCTCTATGGACGGAGTGGTAGAAGAGGTTTCAGCAGAAGGCAACTATGGAAACCATGTAAAAATAACAAATGGAGATGTTATGACATTATATGCTCATTGCAGTAAGATATATGTTAATCAAGGTGACACAATAAAACAAGGACAAAAAATAGGAGAAACTGGAGCAACAGGGAATGTCACAGGACCACATTTGCATTTTGAGATAAGAAAAGAAAATAGGTATGTGGATCCGGATTTAATTTTAGATTTTTAGGGGGATTTTTTAATGCAAATAACAATAAATTTACAAGTTTTTTTATTCATAATTTTATTTATTTTAACAAGACAAATTGAATTTTATGCATTGATTATGTTTTTTGCATTAATTCATGAGTTTCGGACATATTTTTGCAGGATTACTTTTAAAATTAAAACCAAAAAAATTAAGTATAATGCCATTTGGACTAGCAGTAACATTTGAGAGCTATGAGTATAAAAAATTAATAGAAACCAAGAAAATAATAATTGCTTTTGCAGGTCCACTAACAAACATATTAATATCAATAGGGCTTTTGTTTATACATATGGATCAAGATTTAAAACAAATTATGATTTATTCAAATATATTAGTGGCACTATTTAACTTAATCCCAATATATCCATTAGATGGCGGAAGAATTTTAAAAGGATTAATAAGAAAAAAATATGATGATAATATAAAATCAGACATATTAGTAAATAAAATATCTAATATTCTAGTAATTTCTTTGACCGCAATATCAAGTATTTTAATTTTATACTTAAAAAATATATCTATATTGTTTGTGATAATATATTTATGGATATTGATAATAAGAGAAAATAAAAGAATAAATTTAAAGAAAAAAATTAATGATATAATTCTAAAAGAAAACTAAATGTATTGACATTTAACTAATTAAATGTGAAAATAAAGTAAGTGGAGGATAACTAATGAAAAATTATATGAGAAATAATAAAGGAATAACAATTACAACATTAGTTGTTACAGTAATAATAATGTTAATTTTATCATCAACAATTATAATGAAAATAAGTGACTCTAAGGATGTAAGTAAATTAAATAATTTGTATGCAGATATAAAAATTTTAGAAGATAAAGTCCTTGAGTATTATAATGATTATGGTACACTTCCAATAAAAGGAGAACCAAAAGCTCCATTACTTTCAATGGAAAATGGAAACAAATATTATGAAATAGATTTAAACAAACTTGAAAATATTACATTGAACTATGGACATGGAAATGATGAAAAAGACATTTATGTAGTAAATGGAGATACATTGGATGTATATTACTATAAAGGAGTTGCATATGAAGGAAAAAAGTATTATACATATGAATATGCAAAGAATTTAGAGTAAAACCAATAATACCATGGGAAAAATGATATTTTGCTTGCAAAATGAATATATTTATGATAAAATAGCAATGTTTGAAAAATAGCATTGCTATTTTTTCCTTACTCATATTAATGTGATATGGGTTATAAGCCATAAGGAGGTGAAAGAATAATGAACAAATACGAAAGTGTTATCATTATTAATCCAAATTTAGAGGAAGAAGCTATTAAAGCATTAATAGAAAAAATCTCAAATTTAATTAATACTGATGGTAAAGTTAGTTCAGTTGAAGAAGTTGGTAAAAAGAAATTAGCTTATGAAATCAAAAAGAACAAAGAAGGTTTTTATGTTGTATTTAAATTTGAAGCTAATCCAGAATTAATTACTGAACTAGAAAGAGTATATAGAATAACTGACGAAGTTATTAAGTTTATTGTTGTTAAAGAGGAGGAATAATACATGAACAAAGTAATATTAATGGGGCGTTTGACAAGAGATCCAGAAGTTAGATACACACAAACAAATAACACATTAGTAGCATCTTTCTCATTAGCAGTAAACAGAAGATTTGCAAGACAAGGAGAAGAAAGACAAGCAGATTTTATTAATGTAGTTGCTTGGAGCAAAACAGGAGAGTTTTGTAGCAAATACTTTAAAAAAGGACAACAAGTTGGAATAATTGGTAGAATTCAAACAAGAAATTGGGAAGATGACCAAGGACAAAAACACTATGTTACAGAAGTAGTTGCAGAAGAAGCTTATTTTGCAGATAGTAAAAGAGATGGAGAAGCATCATCAAATTTTGAAAATACATTTGGAAATACTGTATCAGAATCATCAGAATTTTCAGTATCATCAGATGATGAATTACCATTCTAGAATAAAAAGTTAAGATTTAAGAATAAATAATACAAAATTTGCAGGGCAAATTTTGAGAAGGGGGAAAAATAAATGGCAGACAAAAAACAAAACGGAAAAAACAATAAAAGAAGAAACAATGGCGACGAAGATTTCAATCCTAGATTTAGAAAAGTTAGAAAAAAAGTATGCGTAATGTGCAGTAATAAAGATTTCGTTTTAGACTATAAAAATCCAGAACAATTAAAGAAATTTATAAATGAAAAGGGTAAAATACTACCTAGAAGAGCAACTGGAGCATGTGCAAAACATCAAAGAGATATTACACAAGCTGTAAAAAGAGCAAGACATATTGCAGTATTACCATATACACAAAACTAATGTTTTAAGAACAGATTTTATATCTGTTCTTTTTTTTCTTAAAAAAATTGAAATAATTATAGAAATAAAAATAATTATACTGTAAAATTAAAATGTAAAATAAATTTAAGGGAGTGTTTTGTTTGAAGGTTACTGATATTGAAGAATTAAAGCAAATTGCAAACAATGTTAGAAAGGATATAATAGAAGAAACATATAATGCAAAATCTGGGCATCCAGGAGGCTCACTATCTGTTGCAGATATATTAACTGTATTATATTTTAATCAAATGAATGTAAACGAAAAAGAGCCTAATGCAAAAACAAGAGATAGGCTAGTTTTATCAAAAGGACATGTTGCTCCAGCGTTGTATGCTGTACTTGCAGAAAAAGGATATTTTGAAAAAGATGAATTAAAAAAATTGAGAAAAATTGATGGAATGCTACAAGGACATCCAGATATGCAAAAAACACCAGGAATAGATATGTCAACAGGTTCTTTAGGACAAGGATTATCTGTTGCAAATGGTATGGCACTTGCATCTAAGTTAAATCATGAAGGAGTTAGAGTGTATTGCGTTTGCGGAGATGGAGAAATACAAGAAGGACAAATATGGGAAGCTGCAATGACTTCTAGCCACAGAAAACTAGACAATTTGTGCTTAATAGTTGATAATAACAATTTGCAAATAGATGGAAATGTAGATACAGTAAAAAATATTTATCCATTAGACGAAAAATTTAAAAGTTTCGGATTTGAGGTAATTAAGGTAGATGGGCATGATATAGAAAAACTAATAAAAGCGTTTGATAAAGCAAAAACAATAAAAGAAAAACCAACAGTAATTATTGCAAAAACTATAAAAGGAAAAGGAGTTTCTTTTATGGAAAATAAGGCAGATTGGCATGGAAAAGCACCAAATGAAGAAGAATATAAAATGGCTATGGAGGAATTAAGTAAGTAGTAGGAGATGGAATAATGATAGATTTGCATATTCACACAAACAACTCAGATGGCTCAGATAGCGTAATAGACGTACTAAAAAAAGCACAAAAACATGAATTATCATATATGTCCATAACAGACCATGAAAGCGTAAATGGACATTATGAATTAAGAAATATTGATGTAAAACAATATTTTTCTGGGAAAATAATTCCAGGAGTAGAACTAAAAAATTATTATAAAGATAGAGTAATTGATATATTGGCATACAATATTGATATAGACAAGTTTAATGAATACTTAGAAAAGAACTATAAAAATAAAACACACAGAATGTTAGAAACTAAAAATTTAAAACATTTATACAAACAAGCAAAGGCATATGGATTAACATTAGATCCAATAGAAGAGATTAAGTGGGATCCAGACAGCGATTGGGGAAGTGTTATAGTATATAATGAAATAAAAAAACATCCAGAAAATGAAGCAAAAGTTCCAAAAGACTTATGGGAGAGTTTTAGTAATTTTAAAAAAGATTATGTATATAACAGAAATAATATGTTCTTTTTAGATAAAAAAGATGACTATCCATCACCAGCAGAAACTGTAAAACAAGTACATTTAGCAGGTGGAGTAGCTTTTTTAGCACATGTACATGAATATAAATGGGTAAAAGACAAGATTCAATATATAACAGAACTAGTAAAAAATAGCAATTTAGATGGAATAGAATGTTATTATAGTAATTTTACAGAAGAGCAAATAAAAGAACTGTTAGAGTATTGTAAGAAAAACCATTTATATACAAGTGGAGGAACAGACTATCATGGTGCAAAAAGACCAAGTGTTGAGATAGGTGTAGGAAAAGGAAATTTGAGGATACCAGATGAAATAATAAAAGATTGGTATAATGGATAGAGGAGGAAAAAAATATGGATTGCGAAAACCTTAAAGCTACAAGACAAAGTTATGGAGAAAAATTAGCAGAACTAGGAGAAAAAAATAAAGATATAATTGTTTTAGACGCAGATTTATCAGCTGCAACTAAAACATCAATATTTGCAAAGAGATTTCCAGAAAGATTTTTTGATATGGGAATTGCAGAACAAGATATGATAAGTACAGCTGCAGGACTTGCAACGTTTGGAAAAACTGTATTTGCAAGCAGTTTTGCAATGTTTGCATGCGGAAGAAGCTATGACCAGATAAGAAACAGTGTTGCACATCCAAAATTAAATGTAAAAATATGTGCATCACACGCAGGGATAACTGTTGGAGAAGATGGTGCAACTCATCAAATGCTTGAAGATTTAGGTATGATGAGAGGATTACCAAACATGACAGTTATGTGTACAAGTGATGATAGAGAAACAAAATGGGCAGTAGAAGAAATCTCTAAAATGGATGGACCAGTGTACTTAAGACTTTGCAGGCTAAATACACCACAAATATATGGAGAAGAACAGGATTTTAAAATTGGAAAAGGAGTTCAAATAGGAAATGGAACAGATGCAACAGTGTTTGCAACAGGTGTAGTAGTTCCAGAAGCAATAAAAGCAAAAGAAGAACTAGAAAAGCAAGGAATAAATATAAGAGTAGTTGATATACACACAATAAAACCAATAGATAAAGAACTAATTATAAAATGTGCAAAAGAAACTAAAAAATTAGTTTCTATTGAAGACCATAATATAATAGGCGGGCTTGGAAGCGCTATTTGTGAGGTGCTAACAGAAGAATATCCTGCCAAACTAATTAGAATGGGAATGAAAGATAGATTTGGAGAATCTGGACCAGCCAAAGAATTATTAAGATATTTTGGGTTAACATCAGAAGATATTATAGCAGTAGTAAAATAAATTTGAATTTGTTTAGTTCCGGATGAATTCAGGACAGTCCCCAAAATTCCCAGGTTTGGTGATTTTAAGGGACAGTCCCTAGAATTCCCCCTCACACAAATTGCAATTTTTTGTTAAATAAAATTATATTACAGTAAAATGACAATTTCTTGAAAAATGTCATTTTTTATTGCTTTTTTAAGGTATTATTATTATAATATTAATGTATATTTAAGTAAAAGAGGTCAAAATATGATAGAATTTAAAAACGTATATAAAACATACAGCACAGGAACCGAAGCCGTAAATAATGCAAACTTTAAAATAGAAAAAGGCGAATTTGCATTTTTAGTAGGTGCATCTGGTTCACGGAAAATCAACCCTTATAAAGCTAATACTAAAAGAAGAAGAGCCAACATCAGGAAATATAATTATAAATGGCAAGGATACAACATTTTTAAAACCTAAAAGAGTGCCATATTTAAGAAGAAGCATGGGAGTAGTTTTCCAAGATTTTAGGTTGCTATCAGATAAAACAGTTTACGAGAATGTAGCATTTGCAATGAATATAGTAAAAGCTACACCAAAACATATAAGAAGACAAGTTCCAATGGTATTATCATTAGTTGGTCTAAGTGGAAAAGCAAAAGTTTATCCAAATGAGTTATCAGGAGGAGAACAACAAAGAGTTGCTCTTGCAAGAGCATTAGTGAATAATCCAGCTATGATAATTGCTGATGAGCCAACAGGAAACTTGGATCCAGAAACAGCTTGGGACATTATGAATTTGCTTAACGAAATCAATTTAAGAGGTACAACAGTAGTTATTGCAACACACGCCAAAGACATAGTTGACCAGATGAAAAAAAGAGTTATTGAAATAGAAAAAGGCGTAATAGTTAGAGATGATAGAAAAGGTGGGTATAGCAAGTGAAATATAATGTAATAGGATATTTTTTATCTGAAGGTTTTAGAAATGTATTTAAAAATAAAAAATCCACATTCTCTTGTTTGGGAGTAATGTGTGCAACAATGCTTATGTTTGGACTATTTTTCGTAATAGGACAAAATATAAATAATGCTATTAAGGATTTGGAAAAAGAACAAGGAATGCAGGTATTTATGTATCCAGAAGCAACAGATGAGCAAATAGCAAAGCTTAAAGAAGATCTAGGAAAAATTGAAGGAATAAATACAATAGAATTTGTATCTAAAGAAGAAGGATACAATACTATGAAAAAAAGACTTGGAGATAACGCAAAAGCATTAGACGGGTTCACTCCAGATTTCTTTGAAGTATCATACATAATTACATTAACAGATTTATCTTTAAATAATCAAGTATATGAAGCAATATCTAAATTAGATAATGTAAAAGAGATACAAAATAAATCAAGCACAATAGAAACATTATCTAGTGTTGGAAAAGCAATAAGAGTTGTAACATTTACAATTTTTGCAATATTAATTTTAATTTCGCTATTTATAATTTCAAATACAATAAAACTTACAGTACATGCGAGAAGAAAAGAAATTTCAATAATGAAATATGTAGGAGCAACTAATGGATTTATTAGAACTCCATTCATAATTGAAGGTATAGTAATAGGATTAATTTCAAGTATAATATCAATTTTGTTAATAGGTGGAGGGTATAATTTCTTAGCTACGAAACTTGTAAACTCAGCTACATGGCAAAAACTTAGCATCAATTTATTAACATTTGGAGATTTATTAGGAGAAATAATAATTGTATACTTAGTGCTAGGAGTTGGAATTGGTATTATTGGTAGCTCAATATCTATGAAAAAATACCTTGACGTTTAAGAAGGTGATGCAATGCCAAAAAAAATAATATTAACTTGTTTAATAGTAACAGTAATGATATTTGTTTTTTTTACAACAGTAGTAGTTGCAGATGATTTAGGAGAATTACAAGATAGAAAAAATCAACTAAATCAACAAATTTCACAGGCAAATGAGCAAGTAGAAAATATTCAAGTAGAACTAACAGATACACTACAACAAATAGATAATTTAGATCAAAAAATAGAAACATATCAAGCAGAAATAGATGAAGTAAGTAAAAATCTTGAGGAAATACAGAGTGAAATAGCAATAGTAGAAGAAAAATTAACGAATTTAGAAAACAACTATAAAATACAAAGAGAAACATTTCAAAATAGAATAATTGCTCAATATGAAGCAGGCGATATACAGTATTTAGATGTATTATTAAGTTCAAATACATTATCAGAATTTATATCGAATTATTATTTAATAGGTGAAATAGCAAAATATGATAGGAATCTTTTGGACAATATAGACAGACAAAAAAGCCAAATACAAAATATTAAAGTAACATTATCAGAAAAAGAAAAAACCTTAAAAACTTTAAAGACAAATAAAGAGAGTACAACTGTTGCATTAGAAAATGCAAAGGTTATAAAAAATAGTTATGCAAAGCAATTAACAAATGAAGAAAAAGAAACACAAGAAAAAATAGCAAGATATCAAAAAGAATTAGATAATTTAGAAGCACAAATTGTAGCAATAACAAGTGTAAAAGTTGGAGAGGACTATGTTGGTGGTGAGTTTGCTTGGCCAGCACCAGGATATTCAACAATAACATCAAAATATGGAATGAGAGTTCATCCAATACTTAAAACACATAGAATTCATTCTGGAACAGATATTGCAATGCCTATGGGAGCATATATAATTGCAGCAAATGATGGAGTCGTTACAAAGGCAGGATATTCAACAACTGGATATGGAAATATGGTTTTAATAGATCATGGAGGAGGAGTTAGCACCTTATACGGTCATGGTTCAGAAATTTTAGTACAAGCTGGACAAACCGTAAAAAGAGGTGATATAATAATGAAAGCTGGTTCGACTGGATGGTCGACAGGTCCACATTTACACTTCGAAGTAAGAATAAATGGTCAGCATGTAGATTCATTGCCATATATAACAGGTAAAAAAATAGAAACAAAATCTACAGAAAATAACGCAGAAGAATCTACGCAAAATACAGAAAATGCTAACTAAATTAAAAAACGGAGGAAGAAATGAAAATTAAAAAAAGAATATTAATATCAATATTATTAATACTAATAATTCTATCAACAAATATTGCTGTTACTTTGGCTGCAACTAAATCTGAATTACAAAATAAACAAAACAATATAAATCAACAAATTAAAGATACAGAAAATGAAATAAGTGCAGTAAAAGAAGAAATGTCAGATACTATGAAACAAATTCAGGACTTAAATACACAAATAAGTGGATATCAATCAGAAATTGATGATTTGGAATATAAGATTAGTGATTTAGAAAAAGATATTGAAGAATCACAAGAAAAACTTAATGAAGCAGAAAAAAATTATAATAAACAAGAAGAAGCATTTAAAAATAGAATAATAGCACAATATGAAGCAGGAGAAACTACATATTTAGATGTACTATTAGGCGGAGGTTCATTATGGGATATGGTGTCTAATTGGTATGTTGTTTCGGAAATTGCTGACTTAGATAATCAAATGCTAGGACAAATGGAAAAGAATAAAAATGAAATAGAAGAAGCTAAAAAAGCTTTAGAAACAAATAAAGAACAAATAGAAGTAACAAAGAAAAATAAAGAACAAAAGGCAAGCGCATTAAAAAGTTCACAAGCAACAAAAGAGCAATATGTTAATGAATTATCTGATAATGAAAAAGAATTGAATGCAGAATTAGAAAAATTAAAAAAAGCAAATGATGCTATAACAAGAGAATTAAAAGCAATGGAAAATAAGTATAGTGATAAGATTGCAAATTTAGGTGGAACAGGAACACTACAAAGACCTGTTAGATCAGGAGTAATCACAGCAACTATGTATTACAGCAGTGGTAGATATCACGGAGCATTAGATTATGGAGTGCCAGTTGGAACAGAAGTATATGCAGCAGCAGAGGGAGTAGTACTTGCAGCAAATTGGTCAAATGGTGGATTAGGAAATTACGTATGTATACAACACTCAGGTGGAATGAGAACACTTTATGGACATGGAAATGGAAAATTCTATGTAAAACCAGGAGATGTAGTAAAAAAAGGACAATTAATTATGCTTAGTGGAAATACAGGTAATTCATCAGGACCACATTTACATTTTGAAGTAAGAGTTTCACCATACAATTGGTCATATTGGGGAAATGACAGTAGAAGAGATCCACGAAATTATTTATAATAAATACATATAATAAGGAGGCGACACTAAAATGTCGCTTCTAAAAATATATAACACATAAATTATAATGTTAATAATATAATATTTTTTAGGAGGCATATCATAATGGATTTTGAGAAGAAAAACAGAGCATACAAATCAGTAATGCTAGTAATAGTGACAGCATTAATTACATTTTTAATTACAGCTATAGGAATGTATAATTATGTTACAAAAACAGATGCAGGAATAACAAAAGTTGTAACAAGTAGCGAACCAACAAAATTAGATACTAAACTAATATTAATAAGAAAATATTTAGAAGAAAATTATTTGGGCGATATTGCTTCAGATGAGGAATTAACAGAATCAGCAATAAAAGGGTATGTAGAAGGATTAAAAGATGAATATACAGAGTATTTAACAAAGGATGAATATGATGAATTGATGGTAAGTGTTAATGGAAACTATGTTGGTATAGGAATATATATGACACAAGACAGATATGAGAATATAGTTGTTTTACTTCCAATAGAAGGTTCACCAGCAGCAGAAGCTGGATTAAAAACAGGAGACATTATAACAAAAGTAAATGGAGAAGAATGTGTAGGTAAAGATTTAAGTACAATTTCTAATAAAATAAAAGGTGAAGAAGGAACAACTGTAGAATTAGAAATTTTAAGAGAGAATGAAACATTTACAAAAACAATAGAAAGAAGAACAGTTCAAGTTAATCCAATGGAATCTGAAATTCTTGAAAACAACATAGGATATATAAGACTTATGGGGTTCGATGAGAATTGTCATGAAGAATTTGAGAAAAAAGTAGATGAATTAATATCAAAAGGTGCAAAATCATTAATAATAGATTTAAGGGATAATGGTGGAGGAGTTGTAGATGAAGCTACAGATATAACAGAACTTTTCTTACCAAAAGATAAAACAATAATGATTGAGAGAACAAAAAAAGAAGGAGAACAAATTACAAAATCAGAAAAAGATGCTAAATATAATATGAAAGTTGTAATACTTACTAATGAAAATTCAGCAAGTGCATCAGAAATATTTGTTGGTGCAATGAAGGATAATGAAGTTGCTAAAATAGTAGGAACAAAAACTTATGGAAAAGGTGTAATGCAAGAACTTGCCCCATTAAAATCAGGAGGAGCATTAAAAATAACAATAGAAGAGTTTAAAACACCAAATGGTAATACAATAAACAAAAAAGGAATAGATCCAGACATAGAAGTTGAGGACGATAAAAAAACAGAATTAGATGAACAGTTACAAAAGGCAATAGAAGAATGTAAAAAATAAAATAAATGGGTGCACATTATGCACCCATTTATTTTATCTCAATTTATTTTATTTCCAAAATCTTTTTAGCTCTATCAACATCGTTACTATCAGCAGGTCGAACACCTTCTAATGGATATTTTAAACCAAGTTCTTCCCATTTGAATTTTCCAAGTTCGTGATATGGATTAATTTCAATCTTCTTTACTGTTTTTAAAGTTGATATAAATTCTTTTAATTTCAATAAATCTTTTTCATCATCAGTTATTCCAGGAACTAAAACTTGCCTTATCCAAATGTCGATATTATTATCACTTAAATACCTAGCAAATGCTAGTTCTTTTTCATTTGAAAATCCAACTAAATCCTTACATTTAGTGCTATCGATATGTTTAATATCTAGCAAAACTAAATCTGTAAATTTAAGTAGTTCTTTAATATCATCTGTAATATCAAACATTCCAGAAGTATCGATTGCTGTTGGAATATTACGTTTTTTTAATTCTTTAAAAAGAGTTACTAAAAATTTGGTTTGTAACAAAGGTTCTCCGCCAGTAACTGTAACTCCACCACCAGAAGGGAGAATATAGGCTTTGTATCGCTCTATTTTATCTAGAAGTTCATCTACAGAAGTGATAGTACCTCCTGTAAGATCCCAAGTGTCTCTATTGTGGCAGTATTTACATTTTAAACTACATCCTTGCATAAATATAACAAATCTTATACCAGGGCCATCAACAGTACCGAAAGACTCAATAGAATGTATTCTAGCATATTTAGTTTTATCAAAATTTTCCATATAATCATTCCTTTTGTTTAATTAAAATGTAAGACGAGGGTTTATATCCTCGCCTTTACAAATTCAAACTATATTCTATCTTGTATTGTTCTATGAATTACGTCTAATTGTTGTTCTCTTGTTAATTTTATAAAGTTTACTGCGTATCCAGAAACTCTTATTGTAAGTTGAGGATATTTTTCTGGGTGATCCATAGCATCTAATAATAAAGATCTATCAAATACGTTTACATTTATATGATGTCCAGTTTTTGCAAAATATCCATCTAACATATTTACTAAGTTTGTAATTCTTGTATCTTCTTCTTTACCAAGTGCTGCTGGTGTAATTGCAAATGTATATGATATACCATCTTCAGCATATTCATATGGAAGTTTTGCAATTGAATTTAATACTGCAAGGGAACCATTTACGTCTCTTCCATGTAGAGGGTTTGCTCCTGGTCCAAAAGGTTCTCCAGCTCTTCTTCCATCAGGTGTATTACCTGTGTTTTTACCATATACAACATTTGATGTTATTGTAAGAATTGATAATGTATGTTTTGAATTTCTATATGTTTGATGTTTTTGTAATTTGTTTAAGAATGTTTTAACTAAATCTACAGCTATTTGATCAACTCTATCATCATCATTTCCGTACTTTGGAAAATCTCCTTCAATTTCGTAATCTACTACTAATCCATCTTCATTTCTAATTGTTTTAACTTTAGCATATTTAATTGCAGAAAGTGAATCAGCAACTACTGAAAGCCCTGCTATTCCACATGCCATAGTTCTTAATATATCTTCTTCTCTATCGTGAAGAGCCATTTCTAATGCTTCATATGAATATTTATCATGCATATAATGAATTGCGTTTAAAGCTTTTATATAAATTTTAGCAACATAATCCATCATAGTATCAAATTTTTCCATTACTTCATTATAATCCAAATATTCAGAAGTAATTCCTTCAAATTTTGGAGCTACTTGTTTTCCTGAGTTTTCATCTCTACCACCATTTATAGCATAAAGCAATGTTTTAGCAAGGTTAGCTCTTGCTCCAAAGAATTGCATTTGTTTACCTATTCTCATTGCAGATACACAACAAGCTATTCCGTAATCGTCTCCAAGTGTAATTCTCATTAAATCATCATTTTCGTATTGAATAGATGATGTTTTTATAGATAAGTCTGTTGCAAATCTTTTAAATCCTTCTGGTAATCTTGTAGACCATAAAACTGTTAAGTTTGGCTCTGGAGCTGGTCCAAGTGTTGTTAAAGTATGAAGAATTCTAAAAGAGTTTTTTGTAACTAATGTTCTACCATCAATTCCCATACCACCAATGCTTTCAGTTACCCATACAGGGTCTCCACTAAATAGGGCATTATATTCAGGTGCTCTTAAGAATCTTACTAATCTCAACTTCATAACAAAATGATCCATTAATTCTTGAGCTTCTTCTTCTGTAAGAAGACCTGCTTTAAAATCTCTTTCAAAGTAGATATCTAAGAAAGTAGATGTTCTACCAAGACTCATTGCTGCACCGTTTTGATCTTTAATTGCACCTAAGTAACCAAAGTATAACCATTGAACAGCTTCTTTTGCATTTTTTGCTGGAACTGAAATATCAAAACCATATTTTGCAGCCATTGCTTTTAAGTCATTTAATGCTTTTATTTGATCAGAAACTTCCTCACGTTCGCGAATAACTTTTTCAGTAAATTCATCAACATTAAGAACGTCTAGTTCTTCTTTCTTTTCAGAAATTAAAGCATCTACACCATATAGGGCAACTCTTCTGTAATCACCTATAATTCTTCCACGTCCATAACCATCAGGTAGACCAGTAATTAAGTGAGAGCTTCTAGCAGCTCTTATATCTGGTGTATAAACACTAAATACACCATCATTGTGTGTTTTTCTTAAATTATGGTAAATATAATCTGTTTCTGGGTCAATTTTTAATCCATAGCTTTCTGCTGATTTTTCTACTATTCTAATACCACCATTTGGCATAATTGCTCTTTTTAATGGGGCATCTGTTTGTAAACCTACAATTTGTTCTAGTTTTTTATCGATATATCCTGCATCATATGCATTAATTGCAGATGGAGTTTTCGTATCAGCGTCTAAAACACCACCATTTTCTCTTTCTTTTTCATATAATTTTAAGACTTCATCCCACAATTTTTTTGTTCTATCTGTAGGACCAACAAGGAAGCTATCATCTCCCTCATAAGGTGTATAGTTGCTTTGTATGAAATCTCTAACATTTATTTCATCTTTCCAAGCTTTACCTTCAAAATCTTTCCATTCTTGAAAATCCATTAATTTAACACTCCTTCTAGTATATTTTAAATTTAAGCATTTCAAAATAATGCACAAAATATACACCATAATATTAACATGTTAGAGAAAAAATATCAACAAATTTTTTGAAAAAATATGTTTTATTGATTAATTTTTTATGATATACTGTTTTAAAATGTGGAGGGTTTAAAGTGAAGGAATTAAAAGAGAGATTAATTAAGGCTAAAAAGCTTAAATTTATGAGAAATGTAATAGTTGGAGTAATAGCGTTATTGATAGCAGCATTTATCATAAACATTGCTCCTGGATATAAAAGAGATAAATATAAAGATGTGGTTAATTTAATTATTGATGAGCACAATGTAACAGAAGATTTAAAAAATATGTTATATATAAACGAAAATAAAACAGTATATATGTCAGAAGAAGATGTAAGAGAGTTATTTGATGAAAATATATATTATGACCAACAATATAATCAAATTATAACAACATCATATACAAAAGTAGCAAATATAGAAATCGAAGAAAAGCAAATGAATGTAAATGATTCTAAAGTAAATATGTTAGATGCAATTATAAAAATTAATGATAAAATATATTTACCAATATCAGATATGGAATTAGTATATAATATCAAAATTAAATATATAGAAGAGACAAATAGAGTAGTAATAGAAAATTTAAATAGGGGATTAATAAAAGCAACAGTAACTGATAATGCAAGCATAAAATTCAAACAAAGATTATTATCAAAAGATGTTGGAGAAGTTGTTAAAGGAGAACAAGTAAGTTGCTATTATACAACAAGCAGAGGATGGAGACAAATAAGAACAGAAAATGGAACGGTTGGATATGTAAAAGCAAACAAACTAGATGATGAATATATAATAAGACAAGATATGGAACAAAAACAAAAAGCAAAAAAAATAAAAATAGATTTAAGTCAGAATCAATTTAACTATACAGATGAAAATGGAGAAGTTAAATTATGGCAAACAATAAATCTAAAATCAATGAGTAATGATATAGAAGAAATGTTAAAAGATTACAAAACAAGGACCCAAACAATAGATGTAGTTATGAACTTGCTGGGAGGAAATGATATTAAGGGTATAAATATTAATTTTGATGGAATTGAAGATAAAGAGGTTTGCAAGAGGTTTGCAATTGAGCTTTCACCAAAATTAAGAGAAATAGGAATAACAACATGTGTAACATTAACAAAAGATATGAAAACAAAAGAATACGAAAATATAGTAGACTATATAGCAGAAAAATAGGAGATAAAAAATGAAAGGAACTAGAAGTTTAGATATAAAGAAAATAATTATATGCATAGTAGCAATTATATTATTAATAGCGATAATAGGATTAATTTGGTATTTTGCTTCAATATCAAAAGTTAGTAAAAAAGATGATGAAATAGAAGTAACAATTCCATTAGGAAGTGGAACAAATAAAATTGCGGAGATATTAAAAGAAAATAAATTGATAAAAAGCAAAATGGCATTCAAACTATATGTAAAACTAAATAAAGTTACAAACTTTCAAGCAGGCAAATATTATTTAAAACAAAATATGAATGTTAAAGAAATGACACAAATGTTACAAACAGGAATAATGCATGATCCAAATCAACTTAGTATAACATACATCGAAGGAAAAAATATAAGATGGCTTGCCAAAAAGATAGAAGAAACAACAAATAATTCTCAAGAAGATGTAATGAAAGTTCTAGAAGATGAGAATTATATAAATTCATTAATTGAAAAATATTGGTTTTTGACAGATGAAATAAAACAAGAAGAAATATATTATCCACTAGAGGGATATTTATTTCCAGATACTTATTCAATAAAAAATAAAGACGTTTCTGTAGAAGAAATTTTTGAAAAAATGCTAGATAAAATGGAAAGTGTTTTAGACGAGTATAAAGATGAAATAGAAAAAAACAAGTATAGTGTTCATGAAATATTAACAATTGCATCAATAATAGAAACAGAGTCAATGAATAGTGAAGGGAGAAAAGATGTTGCAAGTGTTATATACAATAGATTAGACAGAGGAATGGCAATACAAAGTGATGTTACAACATACTATGCAGTAAAAGTTGATATGGGAGAAAGAGACTTATATCAAAAAGAATTAGACACATATAATGCATATAATACGCGTGGACCAAATATGGAAGGGAAACTTCCAATAGGACCAGTAGCATCAGTAAGTAAATCAAGTATAGAAGCAGCACTTGAACCAAATAAAACAGATTACATATTCTTTGTAGCAGATAAAAATGGAAAGCTATATTTTACAAAAACTTCAAGTGAGCATAATAGAATTATAAGCGAACTAAAAGAAAATGGACTATGGTTTGAATATTAAAGAAACTCTCCTACAAGAATAATTGTAGGAGAGAAGGGGATTTAGAAGAGTGGTAATTATTTACCACTCTTCTATTATAAATGGAGCTAAATCTTTTCTGAATTTTTCGAACACTTTCTGGTCTTCAAACTTAATGTATACACCGAGAGAACAAAAATCACAACCGACTTTGCTAAAGACAATTCTTTCGAGTGGAACACCTAAATTTAAAGCCAATATCCGAATACCTTCTGAATGTTCCTGAGAGATTTTTGCACAAAAATAGTTTGCCACATTTACTCCTCCTTTTACAAATTTTGGAACTAGATTAATATATACCAAATATTGGAAAAAATCAAGAAAAACACGTCGACCAGTAATAACAAAAAGCGACAAAAGAAAAATGAATTAAAAAAATTAAAAAAAATGTTGACAATTAATATAAAAGAGTAGTATAATCATTCTTGCCAGTAAGAAATGCAGATGTGGCGGAACTGGCAGACGCACAGGACTTAAAATCCTGCGGTTGAATAAACCGTGCCGGTTCGATTCCGGCCATCTGCACCAGATAAGACTTAAAGCAAAGCTTTAAGTCTTTTTTGTTATCCAAATGCCGGAAATCGAAAAGGAAGTTGCCAAGTTTCGTGCAGGTTAAGGCCTGCCGAAACGAAGGTAAAAAATGTCCAGTGGACATTTTTTCTGACGCGGCTTGCCGATTCCGGATATATACGAACTGATTGATAACTAATATTAGTACCTAAATTCCAGTCTCTGTTGATACAAATAAAATTTTCAGAGAATATTTTAGCACAAATTAAACAACACATTAGTAATATTGGCATAGTGAAATGTATTGCTAATTTTATTTCTTAAAATATTGTATTAATGTAGAACCACTTTTTGCTTAACATTAAGCTTTATGCTATAATGTATATATGGGAAGTGATATTATGAATAAAGAAGAAGTAAAAAATATTTTAATATCAATAAAAACACCAGAAAATGAAAAACTAGTAAATTATTTGCTTGGAGAAATAGATATAATGGATGAGGCTTCTATTGAGCAAGCCACAGCAAAACTAGGTAACAATGAAGAAAGCATAAAAGACTTTTTCACAAAGAAAATTGCAGAGAGACAGTTAAATCAAAATGAAGAAAAATATCCTATTAATGATATGTTTACCTATGGAATAGCAGGAGATTGTATTCACTTACACTTGCCAACAGATTTGCACGAATCAATAGCAAAGAATGGAATATCAAAAACAATTGACTTAGTGAATTTACATTTGCTAGATGCAATTGATAAAATAAAAGTTTTAAAAGATGAAAATTTTTATAGATTTAAAGATAAAGATAGTATATATATGATATCTCCAGCAGTAATAAAAAGAGAAATAAAATTTTTAGAAGAATTAGATTTTACAACACATTCATATAGTAAAAAACAGTTAAATGATGATGGATTTGTACAAGCAAATCCTGAAGCAGAGCTTGCTACTCAAATATTTGGAAAAGGGAAAAATGTTGGGACCGCTTCAATAGGGTTTGATGTAATAAATTCAAAAGAATGGCAAGACAAGAAGAAAGAAGTAATAGAAAAATTAAAGACAAGAGGAATAAGTATAGATACAAATAAAGAAAATGCAAAACAAGTAACAGAGAAGTGATAATAAATTTGGAAGGAGAATAATGATATACAACTGGAAATACAAAACGCCAAAAGAATATTCAAATATAATAATGAATAGTGATGGCGAAAGTTTAATTGGGTTATTCTTTGAGGATTCAAAAGACTCATCAAAACACGAAGTGAATTGTGTCAATAGGTGTCAATAGGGACGGAGTTTTTTGACAACCATATTATTCTAAAATCTTTGTTGAAATCTATCATTATTGATCATTTTTTATATTTTTCTCCCATATTTTTCTTATATATTTTAACGATAATGTCGATAGTGTAAAGCCAATAACAGGGACTAATGAGCTTAATAGTATATTAGAGTAATTCCTTACTATATATGAATAAGCAATTACAACGATATATGTTAATACGCAAATACATATTTTCCTAGTCCAACAAGTTTCCCACTTTTTATCTAATTCAACTCTTGCATTTCTAATTTTAATATTTTCAATTTCTTTTTCTAAATCTTTTAATTCCATTTTAAACCTCTTTATTTAAAAATTTTTTTTATGCTTCAATTACCTTAGCATTATTTTTTATTAATGGTTCTTCTGTACCATCCTCATTTATGCAATTAATGTATTTAAAATCCCCACCAATTCTTGTATACTGATTTCCACCATCAATTGAACAAGCACCACACTTGCAACTTATACAATCATGTAAATTTTTTGATTCAATTATATCATTTATAGAAGTATTATATCCTAAATTAACAGGAATTTCTCCATTATCCATAAAATCGTAATTTTCTGGTAAGTATCTAAAATTACCTAATAAACCATAATTATTTACAAATTCTAAAACTAGATTTTGAAATTTTTCAATTTTACTTAAAGCCTCAATTGATACTTCTTTATTTCCTAGTTTAAACATTTCATTATCAACTGATTCTTTGCCTATTACTAATAAGTCTTTTAATATTTGATTTTTTATTTCAAATGGATCATATGTACTTGGTTTCGCATTTTTATCTGGAAGCATGTAGTATTTATCATCTTTCTTTTCAATCATATATTTGCTATATTTACACCATTTCGTAGTAAATTCAATTTTTTCTTCTCTAATCATTTTACACTTCATAAAAAATTTTAGAAAACTAGTTGATTTTAACAAAAATATATTATGTATTTGTAATAGCTAAGTTACTATAGTATTTTATAAAGAAATATTAATTATCTTTAAACTATATTTATATCATATAATTTTCAAAAAATAATGTCAATTGGTAACTTTATAAAATATACTTAATTTGTGTAGGTTAAGGTCGAATTAGCAATAGTTTGACGCAATTAACATAATGTGATAATATAGTATTATGAGACAGCAAATTAGCTGTTGAACGCTCTAAAGAGTGCAATATTAATAAAGCCGATACGGCAGAAAGGGCAAGAAAAATGACAACAAAGGAGTTAGAACGGAAAGTTATTCAACTAGAAAAAGAAGTATACCAATTAAAGGGAGCTTTAGAGGAACTTCTAGGTGAAAAGTCAGCTGCGTTGATAATGCAGAAAAAAAGAACTGAATGGCTTCAAAGGGAAAATCTCAAAGAAACATGCGAATTTTTGAGAAACATAGCAAGTGAGCTAGAAGATGAAAAGGTAAAATTCCCAACGAGAGCATTTAAAAACTGGCTTAACATGGTAGAAAGCAGTAGGGACCCAGAGGAATACTGTGAGGGAATTCTTTCCGTAGAAAAGTTAAGTGTCGGTGATTTAATCAGTATATTTGAGAAAAATCGAGATACACTGATTAAAAAAATCAGAGGTTTTGGACCTTCTGCATATGAAAAAATTATGCAGAAGCTTAAAGAAAAAGCAACTGATTAAAGAATAAAATGGCAGAGAACTTTCTCTGTCATTTTACTTTTATTCAACAATAGGTGGTATAAAATTTTCAATAGCATTTCTAAGCTTTGGGTGATGAATTACAAAGTGTATAGAAGGACTAGTATCTTTAGAAACCATTACCCATTGATTTTTACAAATAGAAATTTGTATATTTCTAAAAGTATGGTTAGGGTTATTAGTTAATGTATAATTTTTATTATTTTCTACATATTCATTTGTTAATTTTAAATGTTCCAAATATTCATCATAATTATAATAAATTCTTTTCTCATAAAAACTGTTTGAAAGAGATAAAGTAAGAGGAGATTTATCAAAATCCTCTTTAGAAATTTTAGAGATTTCATCTTCAAATTTGTTTGTTTTTAATATAGTTGAAATTATATCTTTTTGTTCTTGTACTGCAGATTTTATAATCTCAATATCTTCATCAGAAACTTTATTACGTTTTAATATTTTTAGAAGAAGCTCATCAGAAATAGTATGAATTGGAAGTGAAGATAAAATTCTTCTTCTATTGCCATTATGTTTAGCACTTGAAGATATAAAAGCAGTAAAAGCATTTTTAGATTCTGCTCTATAAATTTCCATAAGTGGAGTAGCCTTTTTTAACAAACAGTCTGCTTTTGTCTTATAATAAGCAACTTCGTTTTTGTTATTTATTAAAGAGTACTTTCCTTCATTATGGTATCCACTAATACATTCACCAGTAAGGGCAACTGTGCCAGATACATAGTTAAAATGGCAATATGTAGAGTTAGGAATTCCCTTTAAATAATATGGAGAAACTTGACCAGTCATATATATTGGAATCCAGCTTTCTAGACCAAGCATCATTTCGTTAAAAGGCCTATCTAGATTATGTATTATATTTAAATGAAGCCCTTTTTTTAATGTCATAGCAATAGCAAACATCCATTTTTTGCCAAATTCAACATCTTTTGCCATATCTTCCATAGGCATATCGCTGCACATAAAAACAGGCTCTGTAGATTTTGAAAGCACAGTAGCTTTAAAAAAGTCTAACTCGCCTTTTTTCATTTCTTCTATACCATAATAATTTTTAGAAGCTTGCTTATAAAATGGAACAAAAGGAACCTTCATCTCATCAAAATGTATAGCTTTAATATATTGATTTAAATCAAATGTATCTAAATTATTTAAGAAATCATTAATGTAATTATGAGTAGGAACAGAGTTGGTAGAAAGCCATTCCATTAATTTTAAATTGTATTTAGAAGAATCATTTAAATCCTCTAATTCACAGTTTATAAGAATAGAAACAGCCTTTTTATTATCAGGTGAGCTATATTTTGCTACAATAAAACTAGATACTGATTGAATAAATTCTTTAGGTTTAGAAGGATTTCGGCTTCCTGTACGAATTCTAGAAACAAAAGAAGAATCATATCCAATAGAACGAGCTAAATCTGCAATACTAATATTTAGAGTAGAAACAAGCTCACTAAAATTTTTGCTTAATTGTTCAAAATCGATAACAATATCACTAAGTGTATTTGCTAAAGCATTGTAAATTTCTTCTTTAGAAATATTTACTTTTTTATCAATACTTATTTTGTGCAAGCCATTAGATAAACTTTCTAGTTGTTTACTTTTTATATTTGGAGTTCTTTCTCCATTACGATAACGACTAATAACAGCAGAAGATAATCCAGATGCATTTGCTAACTCTTGGGAAGAACATTCAAGCTGTTCTATATAATTATTTAATTTCTCACAAAAAGTCATAATAGCCTCCTAATTGTCACTTTTTTCACATTATAGCATACCACAAAAATTCTAAAGAAACAATTACCAAATTGTCACGGAAAAATTGGTAAAAATTATAGAATAGAAGCTTTAATATGATAATATATGAATACAAATATAATGGGAAAGGAGTAAAAGAATGAGAAAAGTTAAAATCCTATCAATTTTATTGATGATTTGTTTATTGGTTAGCATACTATTCCCAACAGCTATAAACAAAGTATATGCAGAAAGCAAAAATGAAGTAACATTAAATTTTAAAGGTGGGATTATTCATGATGGTTATGTAGAATATAGCAAAATAGGAAAAGTACAATTATTTAAAGGTGATGAATTAGTTACAAATATTTCAAATAATATGATAATTGATTTAAACGAAGCAGATTATGAATTTGTAATACAAGAAATCCCAGCAGAAGATACTGGAAGTGTGGTAGGACCTGCACCAGTAAAATTAAATATTAATGATTGGTATTATGCTACAACAACACTTAATTCTAAAGTTATATTTAAATTAGAATCAAGTAAATTTAGTGGAACATTAGATGTTAAACTTGTAAGAACAAGAACTGTCTTTAACACAACAGTTAAAAATGTTTATAATGATATATCATCAAAAGGTGTAATTGATTTAACTGGTGGGCAAGAATATGTGATTGATTTTTCTAAAGATGATGAACTTACAAATGGGTTAAAATCATTTGCAGATTTAGATAAAACACTATATTACAAAAGAGACAATGAAGGTCTATTAGCAACAGACAATGAAAGTGAAGCTGTTATAAAGATAGTAGGAAATAAATCAGAAAATAAAGCAATATTAACTGCAGTAAATGTTGGAACTAAAAAAAGTGAAGTTTTTAAAGGATTTCATACTAAATATACAGGTTCGGCATTGAATTATGATGGCACTGAGGGTGGCATCATAAATGAAACAAGAACTGATTATTATACTAGATGTAAATATGAATTTACATTCCAATATGCAAAAGAAGAAGTTAGTCCTAAAGAATATAAATTTACTGAAGGTGCAAATCAAACATATACAATTGATGAATCAAAAAATGCAACATTTAGAATAGATGCAGACTATAGCTTATTTACAAACAAAGTATATGTAGACAATAAATTAGTAGATTCTACAAATTACGACTCAAAATCAGGAAGCACAGTTATTACTTTAAAAGATGAATACTTAAAAACATTATCTGTTGGAGAACATACATTAAAAGTTGCTTTTTCAGATAATGGAGAAGCTATAACAAAATTCACAATAAAAGAAAAACAACAAAATACAAATATAGAAGATAATAAAAATGAACAAAAACAAGAAAATAACAATTTAACAAACAATGATGTTCAAAAAGAGAATACAATTGCAAATCCTAAAACAGGTGATAATGTTATAGTATACTTTGTAATGTTTTCAATTGCTATATTAGGAATAATTACATTAGCAATAGTTAATACAAAAAGAAAAAAATTAAGAAAATAATAGGAGGGAAAAAAATGAAAATTAAAAAAAGTTTAATATTTTTAACAATTATTTTAGCTGTTATATGTCTGTTTATTTTTTCAAACAAAGTAAATGCAGCTACAATTAGTGATGATGGAAAGTATACATTAATACTAGAGTGCAGCTATGAAACAGATGCTAATATTGATGGTGAAAGCAATAAGGTTATAAAATTTAACGTTGCAGAAGGAGAAACAACAGTTAAATTATCTGAGCTAACAGAAGGAATATTACCATTCAATGGTAGAACAGAATTTGCATATTGGGGAAGTTTTACTGGTGAAAAGTCTAATGAAGAAATAGCAATAACTGATTTTTGCTGGAGCGGTGAGTTAACAGAAGGCAAATATACGAATGGATTAACTCTTTATGCAATATTTTCTGATAAAGTATTACAAGGAACAGGCACATATTATCTAACACTTGATGCTTTTGCAGGTAAAGTAAATGGACAAAGCATTGTAAACATAACAAGTAAAAGTACTGAATTTAAAACAGTAGATTTAACAAAATATATCCCTGTAAGAGAAGGATTTACTTTCAAAGGATGGGAGTTGGATGGAAAATTTGTAACTTCTATTGATTCTAGTTATTTTGATAAGCGTGATTGTATAAAACTAACTGCTACATATACTCAAGATATTTTTAATGGTAATGGAATTGTACTAAAATTAAATGCTAATGGTGGTAAAATAGATGGTAAAGAATATAATAGTTATGACTACATAGGAGGGGACAATTCAGGAACAACCATGTCACTTCTCCCATATATGCCTGTGAGAGAAGGATACACGTTTAATGGTTGGAACACAAAAAAAGATGGTAGTGGAGAAATTTATAAATATGTTTTCTGGAGATTCTGGGATAAGGATGAAAAAACAGATAAAGAATTTGACAAAGATACTCTAATAAAAGAAGAAAGTGGCTATGAGAGATATAAAAATATAACTCTATATGCTTCTTGGACTAAAAATTCAGGAGAACCAGAACAACCTGCAGAAGAAACAGTAAAAGAAATTCAAAGCACAGGGAAAACAAAAGGAAAAATTGAATTTGAAAAAGGAGTTAGTAAAAACTATAAGTTGGATATAAGACCAATTGAAGTAGAAAAAGATTTAGCAAATAAAAATGTTAAATATGTAGTAGATATAAATGTTTTAGAAAATGGTGAAGTTGTTAAAATTAGCAATACAAAAATGAAAATAAGAATTGCTCTACCAGAAGATTTAAAAGGATTTGACAAATATGAAGTAGTATATATTTCAAATGATGAAATAAAAGAAACAATACCAGCAACAGTAGAAGATGGATATATAGTGTTTGAAACATCACATTTAAGCCAATATGGAATTGTGGCAACAAATGTTGAAGAAAAAACAGAACAAACAAAGAATGAAACAAATAATCCTAAAACAGGAGATAACATTGCTGTATACATATCAGTATTTGCAGTAGCAGTAGCTGGAATAACAGCAACAATGATTATTAAAAAAAGAAACTTAAATAAATAATTTTAGTAATAAATGGGTTATCTAAAAAGATGACCTATTTGTTAAATATATAAAATACATTATTGCATAAAAAAAGGCAATACTATATACGAATAAAGAAAGGGGAAACAAATGGAGGAGAGCAAGAAAAATAAAATGTGGATGATAGTTTCTATTGTAGCTATAATAGTAATTATTGTTTTAGCAGTAATGCTTATTAATAACAATAACAAAGGTAGTGACGGTAAATTGGATAAAACAGGAAGTAAAGCTAAAAAGGAAAATGTAAAAATAGTAAAAAACGAAGCAAGTAAATTAGAATTAGAAGAATATACATCAGACACTTTTTCAATGAAAAAACCAAAAGGATGGACAGTTGAAATAGGAGGAACAGGAATCTTTTACACAATTAGAGTATATGATCCACAAAATACAAATAACCAAGTATATTTAATGTTAAAAATTCAACCATTACTAAAAAGTGCATCAGCAAAAAACTTTTGGCAAAACTATTACAATTTAAGTGGAAATAATTCTCAATACAAGCTATTTGCAGATGCGGTAGTTTTAGATAATCCAACAACAGAAGGGTTTTATCAAAAATTTAATGAAATAACAGCATATATGACTTCAATAGAACCATCATTTTCTACAATTAAATTTCCTAAATTCACAAATTTTACAAACCAAGAAGAATTTGAGTCTAGTGCATCTATGAAAAGCGTGGCATTGGATAGTAAAGTACTAAGAGGAACATTTACAGGAGATAATGGTAAACCAGGTGAAGGATTATTTATGGCATCAATAGTTAATTTTGGAAATCAATATAATGGTGGAGTAGATATGCTTTATTATATGGTATATGACATAATGGCAGTAACCGCAGAAAAAGATGAATTTGTAGACTACAAAGATATATTATTAGAATCAGTTAATTCAATAGAATTTACAGATAGCTATGTTAAAAAAACAATAGATGATGGAAATAGCCAAACAAAGCAAGCCCTTGCGTTAAATGCTTCAATACAAAGAGCATTTGATTCATATATGAGCGCATGGGAAAGCAGAAGCAAATCTTATGATATAATGAGCCAAAAACAAAGTGATGCAACATTAGGATATGAAAGAGTGTATGATACAGAAAATGGGGATATCTATAAAGCATATAATGGATTTACAGATGACTATGATGGAGAAAGATATAAACCAGTTACAGATGATATGTATACACAAAAAACTTATGGATATATAGAAAAGTAGGAGAGAAAATTGAAAAAGTATATTTACATTTTTTTAATAATATTAGTTTTAATAGCAGTTATACTTGTAGGATATCTAAATAAAAGTAAACAGAATAATGATAGTAAAAAAATAAAAGTGCAAAACTCAGAAGAGGTAATATCTGTTAGAGTTAGAGAAGAAACAGAAGGTGGATATGTTTATTACAAAACAGAAGATAAAGAGTTAATAGAAAAAGTAATAAATGCACTTGATAATATTAAGATAGAAGAAAAAACAGATATAAGTTTTAGTGACAATGGAAAAACATATATACTTGAGTTGGCAGACGGGACAACACAAGAATACAATTTTCAAGGTAGCTATTATTGTAAAGACAAGATAAATTATAAAATATCTAATTACAAAGAATTAAATAAAATAGAAATACCAAAAGAAGTATAGGAGAGGGACACCTCTCCTTTTTACAAAGAATAGGAGAAATTTGACTATTTAATGCTAGAACTTGAAAATTATGTAAAATTATGTTAATATAATAATGGATTATTTTTTAATCTATGCTGTACTAAATTTAAAAGGAGGTTAACAACCATGGCAACGACAGCAAGACCTATTAGAAGAAATCCAAGAAAAAAAGAATTGTTAGAACGGATTCTTTTTCCAGTAGTACCGGCATCACAGTTAAGTTTAAATGAAGATTTTCTTAACTATGAACCAGAAAGCTATGAACAGCAAATTTTGAAGGATGGAATAGAAGGAGCGATAAAAGATGGTGTTAAAGATTTTAGAAGACCAATAATAGATCCTTCTATAAATGAAAAAGGCGAAATATTTTTTGAGTTTGGCAATAGACCTGCAGTAGGAAAAAGCATATTGTGGTGGGAAAAAGCTGCAAAAAAATATAAGCCTTCAAAACATTCGAGACTTGGAACTCTAAATGAGTACTATGCTTTTTTGGGATTTTTAATTAAAGAATTGATTGGAAACGGATTAGAAAAACCTGAAGCATGGTTAGCTGTTTGTGATGATTCAAGAAATTTGGGACATTTTTGTGATTCTAAAAATGCTAATGATGAATTCGAACTAACTGGAAATCGGAAAATAGGAAAATGGTATGATTTAGGCAACACGTATAAAATATTTGGAAATTCGAAAACTGGCTTTTTACTTGCAAGTAGCAGTTTTGAATCTGAATATCCGATAGCTGATGTTCAGCCAAATTTTAGACATTTGAATACTCCTAGATATGGAGGCGTGGGATGGATTGTACTAGACAAGTAAACAGCATGGGTGGAGGTTCTAATTAGAATCTCCACTTATTTTTTTGTTTAAAATCTTAGGCATTGACAAAATACAACTAAATTTGATATAAAAATAATTGTATTAAAAGATAAAAGGGGAAGTAGCCATGTTAAAAGAATTTAAAGAATTTATAGCAAGAGGCAATGTAATGGATTTAGCAGTAGGTGTAATAATTGGTGGAGCATTTGGAAAGATAGTGACATCATTAGTTGGAGACATTATAATGCCAGTAATTGGAGTTATAATAGGAGGAATTGACTTTACAGGACTAACTGCAAAAATAGGAAATGCAGAAATTAAATATGGAAGTTTTATTCAAAATGTATTAGACTTTTTAATAATAGCATTTTGTATATTTATGCTAGTAAGAACTGTAAATAAACTTATGAATAAAATTCATAAAGAAAAAGAAGAAAAAACAGTAGAAGAGCCAAAAAAATCTGATGAAGTTTTATTATTAGAAGAGATAAGAGATTTATTAAAAAAAGAAAAAACAGAGGAGTAGAATATGAAAGAAGAGTTTATAAAATTATTAAAAGAAACAAATAGAGAAGGAATGGATAAATTAATAGAGTTTTTAGAGAACTCAGACTTTTTTGAAGCACCAGCAAGCACAAGATATCATGGAAACTTTAAAGGTGGATTGGTTGAGCATAGCATGAAAGTGTATGAAATCCTAAAAACAAAAGTAGAAGATAATGATTCTACTAAAATTGTTGCATTATTACATGATATATGTAAAACAAACTTTTATAAAACAGATTTCAGAAATGTAAAAAATAATGGAGTATGGGAGCAAGTGCCATATTATACAATAGAAGATACAATTCCTTATGGACATGGAGAAAAATCTGTAATGATGATTAGTGAATTTATAAAACTAACGCCAGAAGAAAAATATGCAATAAGATGGCATATGGGATTTACAGAACCAAAGGAATGGTATGGAACAATAGGACAAGCATATAAAAAATATCCACTTGCACTATATACTCATGAGGCAGATTTAGAAGCAACATACATTTATGATATTTAATAAAATTATGCATATAATAGATTAAGGAGGAATACATGAAAGAGAAGAAAAAAAGAGATTGGAAATCAATAATAGGAATAACTGTATTAATAAGCTTTATAGCTCCAATAGCATTTATAATTTATAAAATTATTGTTTCTCCAACTACAAATGTAGAACAAATAGAAGGTGTAAGAGTAAAAACAGACTACATACTAATGCTTACTCAATGTGTACTAGGTGTAATTGCATTTTTTTTACCTAATATGTTATCAAAAAAATTAAAGATAGTAATACCAACAAATATGTATATTGTTTACGTGTTATTTTTATGGGGAGCTGTATTTCTAGGAGAAGTAAGAAACTTTTATTATAGAGTACCACATTGGGATACTATACTTCATACTTGTAGTGGTGCAATGCTAGGAGCATTAGGATTTTCTTTTATTAATATTTTAAATAAACACGAAAAAGTGCATGTAGAATTAGCACCAATATTTGTTGCGATATTTGCTTTCGCTTTTGCAGTATCATTAGGTGTAATATGGGAAATATATGAATTTACATTTGATGGAATATTAGGATTAAACATGCAAAAGTTTGCATTAGAAAATGGCACACAGCTTGTTGGAAGAGCAGCATTAGCAGATACAATGGAAGACCTAATAGTAGATTGTATAGGCGCATTTACAATGTCTACAATTGGATATATATCATTAAAATATAAAAAAGGTTGGATAGAAAAATTATTAATAAAAATAAAAAAATAATAGGGAAAACTCCCTTTATTTTTTTGAAAATTATTCATACTTGTCCAGAAAGATAATATATTTATACAAAGGAGAATACAAATGTTAAAAAAAGGGGAACACGCACATTTAAGTGATTTAAAAATAGGACAAAGAGCAAGAGTCTTAGGCTTGCATTTGGACAAACCAGAAGTAAGAAGACATTTATTAGATATGGGAATAACAAAAGGAACAGAAATTTTAATTAAAAAAATTGCACCAATGGGAGATCCTGTTGATATAGAACTTAGAGGTTATGAGCTTTGCATTAGAAAAGAGGAAATGAAAAACATTGATGTGGAGGTACTATAATGAAAATTGCATTAGTAGGAAATCAAAACAGTGGTAAAACCACACTTTTTAATTTACTTACTGGAACAAATCAGAAAATAGGAAATTGGCCAGGTGTAACAATAGAAAGAAAAGTAGGGAAAATAAAAGACCTAGGGGATGATCTAGTAGATTTACCCGGAATTTATTCACTTAGTCCGTATACAGTAGAAGAAGAGGTTTCAAGAAAATTTGTATTGGAAGATAAGCCAGACATAATAATAAATATAGTAGATGCTACATCAATAGAAAGAAGCCTATATCTTACTACACAGCTTATGGAATTAGATACAAAGGTTATAATAGCACTTAATATGGCCGATAGATTAGAGAAAAAAGGAATACATATAGATAAAGAAAAGCTAGCAAAGGAAATAGGAACAGATGTTGTAATTATATCTGCATTAAAAGCAACTGGAATAGAGGAATTAAAAAATACAATAAAAAAATATAATAAGCAAAAAGTTAGAAGTAAAGAGATATTTAAGTCAGATATAGAAAATGAAATAATTAACATAGAAAATGAATTAAAAGTGAATAGATTTATGGCAATAAAGATATTAGAGAATGACAAGCTATATCAAAGCTACCAAAAGGGAATTGTAAAAAATAGTAGGCAAAAGCTTGAAGAAACATACAAAATGGACATAGAAGAAATTATTGCAAATGCTAGGTATGAGTACATAGTTAAGATAAAAAATAAATCAACAACAATAACACCAATAAAAGAAACTATGTCAGATAAATTAGATAAAATATTTTTAAATAAATTTTTAGCATTTCCTATATTTGTAGTGATAATGTTTTTAGTATATTATTTGTCAGTAGGAGTGGTTGGAAGTTTTACTGTTGACTGGATTTCAGATTTAGTAAAAAACTTTGGAGAAATTGTAAGAGAAGGCTTAACAAATTTAGGTGCATCAGCATGGTCAACAAGTTTAGTTGTAGATGGAATAATTGCAGGAGTAGGAGCTGTTTTAGGTTTTGTGCCACAGCTAATTATATTATTTCTTTGCATATCAATATTAGAAACTACTGGATATATGTCCAGGGTAACATTTTTATTAGATAAGTTATTTAAAAAATTCGGTTTAAGTGGAGAAACTTTAGTACCATTTATAGTTGGACTTCGGATGTAGTGTGCCTGCAATAATGTCAACAAGAATAATAAAGGATAGCAAAGAAAGAGAACTATCTATAATGTTAACACCATTTATACCATGTAGTGCAAAATTACCAATAATTGCAATGTTTACAGGATACTTTTTCGCAGATAAATCTGGAGTTGTTTCTGCATCATTATATTTTTTTGCAATAGCTATAATTTTAATATCTGCTATTATTATTAAAAAGTTATTTATGAAAGATAGTGGAACAGCATTTATATCTGAACTCCCAGAGTATAAATTGCCAAGTGTAAAATATGTAGCAAGGGATGTATTTGATAAAGTAAAAGAATTTATAAAAAGAGCAGGAACAATAATACTATTTTGTTCAGTAGTAATCTGGTTTTTACTATCATTCTCTTGGAAATTAGAATATGGGGTGGAAATAAAAGATAGCATTTTAGCAAGTATAGGAAATGCAATTTCATGGATATTCTACCCAATACTTGGAACATTTAGTTGGGAAGCATCTGTGTCAGCTGTGCAAGGATTAGTTGCAAAAGAACAAGTAATATCATCAATGAATATAATAGCAGGATTAAGTGAAGAAGTAGAAGAGGGAGCCCTGTTATTTAAATCAAGTGCATTTAATTTCTTTACTCCTGCAAGTGCATATGCATATATGGTATTTAATTTGTTTAGTGCACCATGCTTTGGGGCAATAGGAGCTATGAGAAGAGAACTTGGTACAACCAGAAAAATGTTTAAAGCAATAGCTTTTCAAACAGGATTGGCCTGGATTTTAGCTAGTATAGTATTTAATGTAGGAACATTTATTGGTAATTTGTAAAAAGGAGAGATTTTATGAATTTTGTAGATTTTATTATTTTAGCAGTTGTTCTAGGAGCGTTAGGCATAATAGCATATTTTAATTTTATAAAAAAAGATAAAGATGTATGCTCAAAATGTGCATATAAAAGAAAAGGGTGCAATTGCGGAAAGAAAAAATAACAAATGTAAAAAGAAAGGAATGATATATATAATGGATAAAATAGCAGGGGTTATAGCACATGAATTAGGAGTAAAAGAGTTTCAAGTACAAAACACAATTAAATTAATTGATGATGGAAATACAATTCCTTTTATTGCTCGTTATAGAAAGGAAGCAACAGGAGGATTAAGTGATGAAGTGTTAAGAAACTTAAATGATAGATTAACATACTTAAGAAATTTAAATAAAAGAAAAGAAGAAATATCTAAATCAATAGAAGAACAAGGAAAGATGACAGATGAACTAAAAATTCAAATAGAAAATGCAATTATACTTTCAGAAGTAGAAGATATTTATAGACCATATAAACAAAAAAAGAGGACAAGAGCTTCAATTGCAAAAGAAAAAGGGTTAGAGCCATTGGCTACAATTATATATTTGCAAACAGATAAAAGACCTGTTTTGGAAATTGCAAAAGAATTTATAAACGAAGAAAAGGGCGTAAACAATGAAGAAGAAGCGCTTACAGGGGCAAAAGATATACTTGCAGAAAACATATCAGATGTGGCAGAATACAGAAAAAGAATAAAGCAAATGTGTTATAGAGAAGGGTTAATAAAAACAAAAGCTACAAATGATGAAGAGAAATCTAGTTATGAAATGTACTACGATTTTTCAGAAAAAATTAATAGAATACCAAGTCATAGAATCCTTGCAATAAATAGAGGAGAAAAAGAAGACTTTTTAAAAGTAAAGTTAGAAAAGCCAGAAGACACTATAATAAATTATATAGAAAATGACATTATAAAAGGGAATACAGAATTTACAGATATTTTAAAAGAAACTATAAACGACAGTTTTAAAAGATTAATTGAGCCTTCAATAGATAGAGAAATTCGTTCAGACTTAACAGAAAAAGCAGAAGAACAAGCAATTAAAGTGTTTGGAAAAAATGCTAAACAATTATTATTGGGAAGTCCAATAAAAGGTCAAACAGTAATGGGATTTGACCCAGCATATAGAACAGGCTGCAAAATTGCTGTAATAGATGAAACAGGAAAAGTTTTAGATACTGCAACAATTTATCCAACAGCTCCACAAAATGATATAGAAAATAGCAAAAAGACTTTGTTAGACTTAATTAAAAAAGACAATATAAATATAATCGCAATAGGAAATGGAACAGCGTCAAGAGAATCAGAACAATTCGTTTCTGATCTTATAAAAGAAGCAAGTAAAGATGTAAATTATGCAATAGTTAGCGAAGCAGGAGCCTCTGTATATTCTGCGTCAAAACTTGCAACAGAAGAATATCCAGATATAAACGTATCTATTAGAGGAGCAATATCAATAGCAAGAAGACTTCAAGATCCACTTGCAGAACTAGTAAAAATAGATCCAAAATCAATTGGAGTAGGGCAATATCAACATGATGTTAACCAAAAAAGACTTTCAGAAAGCTTAAGTGGAGTGGTAGAAGATAGCGTAAATAGTGTAGGTGTAGATGTAAACACAGCAACTCCATCACTTTTAACATATGTATCTGGACTAAACAATTCAATTAGTAAAAATATAGTTAAATACAGAGATGAAAATGGAAAATTTAAAAATAGAAAAGAGTTATTAAAAGTAGCAAAACTAGGGAAATCAGCATATGAGCAATGTGCAGGATTTATTAGAATATATGATGGAGATAATCCATTAGAAGTAACAGCAGTTCATCCAGAAAGCTATGAAATTGCAGAAAATTTATTAAAAGAAATTGGTTGCAAAAAACAAGACCTAAGAGATAAAGAAGGACTAAAAACAATAAAAGAAAAATTAGCAAATATTAATATAAAAGAAACAAGCAAAAAATTAAATACAAGTGAAATAACTTTAAAAGATATAATAGAAGAATTATCAAAATCAGGAAGAGATCCTAGAGAAGATATGCCAAAACAAATTTTAAGATCAGATGTTTTAAAATTTGAAGACCTAAAAGAAGGAATGGTATTAAACGGAACAGTAAGAAATGTAATAGACTTTGGAGCATTTGTAGACATAGGAGTAAAACATGATGGATTAGTTCATATATCAGAAATGAGCAATAACTATGTAAAAAATCCATCAGAAATAGTATCAGTAGGAGACATAGTTAAAGTAAAAGTAATTGGAATAGATAACGAAAAACAAAAAGTAAAATTGAGTATGAAAATTTAGAAAAAAAGCCAATAGGGACGGGGAATTTTGACACAAATAAAAAGATTGCCAAAATTCTTCGTCCCATATTAATGCTTAATCTTCAGGCTTTTCAATAACTATATAAGAGCCTTTCATATAAATATTTACATCATCTTTTTCTTTCATACCAAGTTTATTTCTAAAATCAATGGGTAGAACCACTCTTCCGAAGTTCATCAATTTTTCTAGTTACAATTCTTTCTTCCATAAAAATCCCCTTTCAAAATTAATTATTAAAAAACAATAGTATGAATTAATACTTAAATACTACACATACTATGATTAAAAATAACAGTAAAATAAATTTTAATACATAAATCAAAGAAATACAAGCTTTTTAATATGATTTTTATTCACTTTTTACTAAAAGGACAAAATGATATACTTTGTCTATCAGTATAAAACAAATATGAAAGTAGGGAGAAGTTTGGCTGGGATAAAAAACAAAGATATATTAAAATGTATAGGCGTAAAGGTTCAAGAAGCAAGAAGAAATAAAAACTATACACAGGAATTTGTGGCAGAAAAAGTAGATAGATCAATTGATACAATAAGAGGAATAGAAAATGGAAGAATAGTAGGAAGTATGGAGACATTAATTAATATATGTAATGTTTTAGAAGTTACATTAGACTATGTTTTTTATGATCTATTAGAAAGTAAAGATGAGATACTAAATAAAGAATTATACAAAAGTTTTGAAGAATTATCATTAGAAGATAAGCAAATAGTAAATACTTTAATTGAACAAATTAGAAAAAAAGGGAGAGTGGATTAAATCCATTCTCCATATTTTTTGATATATATCTTTTTTGCCAATATTGCAAAAACACAATAAAGAAAAGTAACTGGTAAAATTACATCTAAGTATTGTAATGTAACAGGAACAAGTCCAATTGCACTTCCTAGAATTGTATAAGGAACTAAGATACCAACAATACTTAATAAAATTGATGAAATGTAAACAGCTTTGTTTGCATTACTTTGTATAAATGGAGCTTTAGAGGTTCTTATAATGTGCATTCCAACAAGGTTAGATACAATACTGTAACTAAACCAAACTGTTTGAACAACAGCTGCTTCTCTTATTCCAAAGATATACCAAAGAGAAGCAAATACTAGCATATCAAAAATTGAACTAAGTGGTCCCATAAACAGCATAAAATGTTTTAAACTTTTAATATCTAACTTCTTAGGCTTCTGCAAATACTCGTCATCTACGTTATCAAAAGGAAGTGTCATTTGACCAAAGTCATAAAGCAAACTTTCCACAAGCAATTGAATAGGTGTTTCTGGTAAAAATGGAAGCAAGACACTTGCAATTATAACAGAAACAACTTCACCAAAGTTAAAGCTTACAGCCATTTTTATATATTTCATAAGATTTCCAAAAGTACGTCTTCCGTTCTATTACACCATCTAATAAAACATTTAAATCTTTTTCAAGCAAAATAATGTCAGCAGTTTCTTTTGCAATGTCGGCAGCTGTATCAACAGATACTCCAACATCTGAATTTGTAAGAGAAGGGGCATCATTAATACCATCACCCATATAACCTACAACATTACCAGATTCTTTTAAAAGCCTTACTATTCTAGCCTTTTGAATAGGTGATAGTTTAACAAAAACATTTGACTTCTTTAATAATCTTAAAACACCAACATCGGCTAATTTATCAATTTGAGCACCCGTAACAATTTTTTTAGCGTTTATATTAACTTTTTTGCAAATACATTTAGTAACAGCTGCATTATCGCCTGTTAAAACAATAACTCTAATTCCAGCATTGTTTAATTTTTCAATAGCAAGTTTTGCACTTTCTTTTGGAGGATCTAAAAATCCAATAAATCCAACAAGAGACATTTGCGATTCATCTTTAACACTAAATGTTTCTATATTATTTATATTTTTCTTTTGGCAAACTGCAACAACTCTTAAGCCTTCTTCATTTAAATCGTTTGCAATTTTCCTAATATTATCTTTAATTTCTTTTGTAATAGGTATAACTTCATGTTCATAATCAATTGTGCTACAAATACTTAAAATCTCCTCAACAGCACCTTTTGTAATTAAATATTTTTGATTATCATTTTCTACAACAACAGAAAGTCTTCTTCTACTAAAATCAAAAGGTATTTCATCAATTTTTTTAAACTCAGTTACTAAACTGCTTAAATCACTTTTTAAAGCTCTATGTATTACAGCTTCATCAATACTTCCCTTTAAACCAGTTTGAAAATATGAGTTTAAAAATGCATGCTTTAAAACTCTTATATTTTCATTTCCATATACATCTAAGTATTTTTCTAATACAATCTTATCTTCTGTTAAAGTTCCTGTTTTATCAGTACATAAAATGTTCATTGCACCAAAATTCTGTATAGAATCTAATTTTTTTACAATAGTCTTTTTCTTAGACATTCTTACAGCACCTTTTGAAAGGCAAGAAGATAAGATAACTGGAAGTAAAAGTGGAGTAATTGTAATTGCAATAGCTACTGCAAAAGTAAATGCAAGTACAGTATTATGCTTTTGATAATTAACAATGAATACCAATGGAATTAAAACAAGCATAAATTTAATCAATAATTTACTAATACTTTCAATTCCTTTTTGGAAATTTGTTTTAGGCTTACCTAAAGATAAAGTGTGTGCTACTTTTCCAAAATAAGTCGAATCACCAGATTTTATTACAATTCCTTTTGCACTACCACTTATAACATTTGTACCCATAAAACAAATAGTATCCAAATCAGTAATACTATCAATATCATCAATTGATTCTAGTTCTGTCTCTGTAAGTTTTCTTACTGCATCAGATTCACCAGTAATAGAAGACTGACCTACATATAAATCTTTTGATTCAATAATACGCAAATCAGCAGGAATCATATCACCAGCAGAAAGAATTACCATATCACCAACAGTAACTTCTTTTAAAGGAATAGTAATCTTTTTGCCATTTCTTATAACTGTACTAGTAGTTTCTACAAGCTCTTTTAGTTTTTCTGCTGCTTTATTAGAACGAAATACCTCTATAAATTCCAATAAAGTACTTACTATTATTAAAAGAGCAATTACTATAATATTTGCAGGACTAGGATTTTCTGGAAGAATAATATCTGTATAAACAAGGATAAAAGTAATCCCAAGTAGGATACTATTAAAAGGACTAAATAGACTTGCAAAAAAATAATTGTACCATTTTTTTTGCTTTGCTTGCTTTATTTGATTTGGTCCTAAATTCTTAAGACGTTCCATTGCAGTTTTTGAACTAAGCCCTTTATCTGATACACCGTGAGCTTTTTTAAAATCTTCTGAAGAAGAAACGCAATCATTGCCATATAACGTTTTAACATCAACATCTTCTTTTTTTACATTTGCCATAAAATTACCTTCTTTCGTATATATAAAAAGTATATCACTAAATTAAAAAAAATAAACAAAAATATAGAAAAAAATGGTATTGTTTTAAAAAAAATTACATGATAAAATAAAAATACAGTAGAATAAATAATAATAGTAGAAAGGAAAGAAAAAATATGGCTTTTATGGGGAGAGGAGATAGACCATCTATAGGTGATAATAACACATCAAATTGTCAACATGGTGCTCCATTTTTATATAGTAGATTTTATTACTACATTCCATTAGACAACACGTATGTAATAATGGAATTGATAGCTACATTTATTATATTAATAGTTGGAGCAATAACATTTTTGATGGCGTATAAATCTACAATTATTGACCCAATAGAAAATATAAAGAAATTATTTATAAATGCGCATCTAATAGTAATAGCAATTTTTTTAGCAATAACTTTAGTAGTTAATTTATTTTCAAAAAAAGAATCAGAACTAATAAGTCGACTAATATTAACAGCCATAACATCTATAGTAATAATGATGTTTTTTGCAGGGACTAAATTTTATTTAGATAAAACATATACTAAAACTGAATTTGAAAAAATTTATACAGAACAAAATGCTAATAAAATAGATAGCAAAAAAACTAAAGTAGGTATAGGACTAGCAGGAGTAAATATAAAAACAGAAAAAGAATACTATGTTGACGAATGTGTAAAGCTATATAACATATTTAAAACAAAAAGTTATGGAACACTAGGGTTACACCTTTTACTTAACCTATTATTAATTTATCAAATATTTAAAGTTGAAAAAATCCAAAATAAAAAGGAAAGACTAGATAGGGACGATATAATATTAAAGGATGAAGAACAAAATGTTAAATATTAAATATGTAGGAGATAAAAAATGACTGATGAAGAGATGGAGTTTGTAAGAAAAGTTAATATAGATAAGGCAAATAATAAAACAGGTATAGCAATAGTATTAATAGTTTTAAGCATATTGACTTATATAGTACCACTTGTATTTGGTGAATTTGATTTTGGAATAATTTTTGAAGGAATATCGTTAATATTTCTCTTAATAGCAAAAATGTATATGTCAGAATACAATGAGGTTTCTTCAAAAAAATACATTGTTTGCTCACTTGTAGCAATAGGGTGGATTCTAATATATGATGCTATACGTTTGATTTCATATATAAATGATGCTGTTGACTTAGCATTCTTGGGGTATGATTACTTTTTTGGAGAAATATTTACAATACTGTACATAATCAGGTTGTTTGCAATTAACAAAAACCTATCAAAAGCTGATAACCCAATAAAATATAAAGAAAGCACAGACTGGTTCTACGAAAGAGACGAAAAAGAAAAATAAATAAAATATAAAATGCACCACAAATGTTAGATAAAAGTTTAATATTTGAAGGTGTATTTTTTGTTGAAAAAGTGTTGCAAAGCCACTTTTCTTTTTTAATGTAATTAATTTCTAAAATAGATTGACAAATAAAAATCTAATGCATATAATGAATACATGAACAACTATTCATATAAAGAAAGGAGAAAATATGGAAGAAGATTTAAAATGTACAGTAAAACATCCAGATATAATTGAAAAAGTAAAGAAAACAATGCCAGATGAAGAAACACTATTTGATATAGCTGAACTGTTCAAAGTGTTTGGAGATTCAACAAGAATGAAAATAATATGTTGCTTATTTGAGCACGAAATGTGTGTATGTGATATTGCAGAATTAATTAATAGTACACAATCAGCAGTATCTCATCAATTAAGAGTTTTAAAACAAGCAAAACTTGTAAAATTTAGAAAAGATGGAAAAACTGTATATTATTCGCTTTCTGATGAACATGTTGAAATGATATTTAATATGGCATTAGAACATATTAAGGAAATGTAGTACGGAGGATGATAAAATGAGTAAATGTGAACACTGTGGCGCTCATGACCATGAAGAAAAAGAAGAAAATTTAAAAGCAGAAGTAGTAAAACTTGTTATTGCACTTATAATATTTGCAACTGCATTTTTCAAAGTAGTGCCCGGAAAAATTGCAACATGGCTATTTGTAGCTGCATATATATTATCTGGTTATGAGGTTTTATTAAAATCAATAAAAAATATTTTTAGAGGAGAAGTATTTGACGAAAACTTTTTAATGTCAATTGCAACGCTTGGAGCTTTTGCTATAAACAAACCAGGAGAAGCTGCTGCAGTTATGATATTTTATAACGTTGGAGAACTATTTGAAGATTATGCAGTGGGAAAATCTAAAAAATCAATCATTCAATTAATGAATATAAAACCTAAAATTGCAAATTTGAAAAAAGGTAATGAAATAAAAGTAGTAGAACCAGAAGAATTAAAAGTAGGAGATATAATTGTAGTTAAAGCAGGAGAGAAAATTCCAGTAGATGGAGTTATAGTAAATGGAGAGACTACAATAAATACATCTGCACTAACAGGAGAATCTGTTCCAAGAAAAGTTAAAGTAGATGATGAAGTTTTAGCAGGATGTATTAATGAATCAGATGTAATAGAAGTAAAAGTTACAAAAGAATTTAAAGACACAGCAATTAATGAGATTATAGAATTAGTTAAAAACTCAAATAAAGCAAAATCTAAAACAGAATTATTTATAACAAAATTTGCAAAAGTGTATACACCAATAGTTGTTGTACTTGCTTTAATACTTGCATTTGTTCCACCAATATTTGTAGGATTTCAAAATTTAGGAGAATGGGTAAAAAGAGCATTAGTATTTTTAGTAACATCATGTCCATGTGCTATTGTACTATCAGTTCCATTAGGCTATTTTGCAGGTATTGGAAAAGCAGGTAAAGAAGGAGTTTTAATAAAAGGTTCAAATTATTTAGATGTTCTTACAAAAGCAAATACAATGGTATTAGATAAAACAGGAACAATTACAAAAGGTAATTTTGAAGTTTCTAAAATAGTATTAGCAGAAGAAATTGGAGAAGAAGAGCTATTGGAAATTGCAGCAGTAGCAGAAAGCATGTCAAATCACCCAATAGCAAAAAGTATAATAAGCAAAGTAAACAAAAAAATTAGTCAAGAAGAAATTGAAGAATATAAAGAAATTGCTGGAATGGGAATAAAAGCTAAATATCATGGAGACGAAATTGTTGTAGGAAACGCGAAATTGCTAGAAAAGGAAGAAATAAAATATTATCCATGCAATGAAATTGGAGCAATAGTATATGTTGCAAAAAATAAAAAATATTTAGGAGCAATAGTAATTTCTGATACAGTTAAACCAGATAGTAAAGAAGCAATAGAAGGATTTAAAAAGAATGGAATAAATAAAATTTGTATGTTAACAGGTGACAACAAAGAAATTGCAGAGAATATAGCAAAACAAGTTGGCATAGAAGAGGTACATTACAACTTATTACCAGGAGAAAAAGTAAAGAAACTACAGAAAATTAAGAATGAACAAAACGTTGTAATTGCAATTGGAGATGGAATAAATGATTCACCAGTACTTGCAGAAGCAGATATAGGAGCATCAATGGGGCTAAACGGTCAAGACTTAGCAATAGAAACATCAGATATTGTAATAATGGATGGAAAATTATCAAGCTTTAACAAAGCCATAAATGTATCAAAAAGAACCAAAAAGATAATAATGCAAAACATATATTTTGCATTAGGAATAAAAGCAATAGTATTAGTACTTGGGGCATTTGGAATATCAACAATGTGGGAAGCAGTATTTGCAGACGTAGGAGTAACATTTATAACAGTACTAAATTCATTAAGAGTATTCAAAAAATAGAAATTTGTTTGACTAAATTTATTTTTTGGTTTGTAGGGTTCGCCCAGGAGTGCGACCCCTACAACGTTTGCAACATGTTTTCATCCGAAATTAAAATATTAAAAATGAAAAAAATTGTGAATGGAGTTAGCTTGAATTAGAAATTGTTCTTCGAGCGCAGTAGGGAATCTCATTTTTAATGAGGGCGCTGCGGAGCAAGAAGATCTACAATTTCTATGAAAGCGACATGACCTGAACCATTTTTTGAATTTTAATATTTTAATTTTGAATATAATTACAAATTACAATTTATCTCATAAAACAATAGAGGCGCTACTTAATGCGCCCCTTATATTTTTTATCTAATATCTTCTTTTGGAATAATATTTTCTTCTAACAGTTCTGGCTTTTTCATATATCTATTAAATTGTTTTAAAGCATTTGCATAATAATATCCATCACAAATTCTTTCATCAGCAACCCATTTAATAGAAATAGTTTTTTTCTCAACTATATTATCATCTTCACAAATATAACTTTTTTGTTTTTTACCCATAGCTAAGAAGAGCCCAGTTGTTCCAAAATCATATATATGATGATAAATTGCATTTATTCCTAAAGAACCAACATTTGTTAAAAATGCACTGGTATGGAATGGACTAGCCTTAATTACTGCTTTTGGCATCATTCCATGCTTATCTAAAAACATTAGAGTATTAACAATAAATTTCATAAGCCAATTTGGTACAAGCCATAAAAATTTAGCAAGTTTATCTGTACTATTTTCTGCAGATAAGTCTTTATTTTTAGCAATTGCAGCTTCTAATTTTTCTTTTACTTCAAAAATGTTTTCAGCTCCTGTAAAAGGAAGTTTAATAGTTGTTTCTTCTATTTCTTCAGACATTTTCTTTTTTATTGCAAGTGAAATATATATTCCTTTTCTTGCATAAGTTCTGCCATCCATAACAAATCTATTTAAACAAGGCCTTTCTGCTAAAAGTCTGACTAATGCAGAATATATTATAGTCATATAAGATATTTGAATACCTTCTTCTTCTTTTTTATCAATATATGCATCTAATGTATCAATAGGTAGTTCTTGAGTGTAATATACATGGGCATCACTTCTCGTTTTCATAACATGTGGTATTACCCTAAAAAACGGCCCTAAAGTTTTAATTTTTCTACCATCTGATCTAAATCCAAACATAATCCATCTCCCTCATAAAAAACATTATATAATAAAACTATGGCATTTTGCAAGAAAAATGTCAAAAATTAATACATTGCAAAAAAATAAATATCAATAAATAAATACTTTTTTAATACTATTTTAATATCTTTATAGTAAAATCTTGACAAATATTTGTGTGTTTAATACAATATTTTAGTTAGGGAAACACAGCTTTGAGCTGATTATATATACATATACAAAAAGGAGGAACAGATGTTAAAAATATTAAAAAACTTAAAAAAGTCATGGCTATCTGTGGTGTTTATAGTAGTACTTTTATGCTTGCAAGCGTGGACAGATTTAACACTTCCAGACTACACATCTAAAATAGTAAATACAGGTATTCAAGCAGGTGGTATTGAATATGTTGCACCAGAGGTAATTAGAAAATCACAAATGGATAATTTATTAATATTTACAGACAAAGATGAAGAAATATTAAGTAATTATACTTTAATATCTAAAAACAATTTATCTCAAGAGGAGTATAATAAGTTACAAAAAGATTATCCAGAACTAGAAAATCAGGATTTATATAAACTAAATAAACTTAATAAAGAACAAAAAGAAGAATTAGATGAATTAATTACAAAACCATTTATGACATTATACTTTATACAAAATGAAGAAATGGCAAATGGAATGAAAGAGCAAATGCTTTTAAATATACCAGAAGAACAAAAACAAGTAATGGCACAAATGCCACTAATAGACCTAATAAAAAATATGCCAAATGAACAAAAAGAAAATTTTATTACAGAAATAAATAAACAAATAGATGAGAAATTAGGAACAATGGTAGATCAAGCAGCTGTTCAAGCAACTAAAAAAGAGTATACAGAAATAGGAGTAAATACAGATAACATACAAAATAGATACATAATTTTAACAGGACTTCAAATGATTGGTATAGCATTAATTAGTATGATAGCAGCAGTAATAATAATGCTATTATCATCAAGAGTTGCAGCTACACTTGGAAGAATTTTAAGAGATAAAGTGTTTAAAAAAGTATTGCAATTTACAAGAAAAGAATTTAATGAATTTTCAACAGCTTCATTAATTACACGTAGCACAAATGATATTCAACAAATTCAAATGCTACTTACAATGCTTTTTAGAACAGTAGTATATGCACCAATTATTGGTATTGGTGGATTTACAAGAGTTTTGGCTCGTAGCAATAATTCTATGGCATGGATAATAGGAGTTGCAATAGGAGCGATACTATTTATTATTCTAACTTTATTTATAGTAGCAATGCCCAAATTCAAAAAGTTACAAGATTTAATAGATAAATTGAATTTAGTTTCTAGAGAAATCTTAACAGGACTTCCAGTAATAAGAGCATTCAACACAGAAAAAAGAGAAGAAAAAAGATTTGATGATGCTAACAAAGACTATATGAAAGCAAACATATTTGTAAACAGGGCAATGAGTATAATGATGCCTGCATTAATGTTTGTTATGAATGCAATTATGCTTTTAATTATATGGGTAGGAGGACACAAAGTAGATGAAGGAATAATGCAAGTAGGAGATATGATGGCATTCATTCAATATACAATGCAGATTGTAATATCTTTCTTATTCATATCTATGATATCAATAATGTTACCAAGAGCTTCTGTTTCTGCAAAACGTATTAATGATGTATTAGAAACAGAACCTTCAATAGAAGATAAACCAGAAACAAAAGAATTTGTAGAAGGTAAAAAAGGATATGTAGAATTTAAAGATGTATCATTTAGATATCCAGATGCAGATACAGAAATACTAGAAGATATAAATTTTGTAGCAAAACCAGGAGAAACAACAGCATTAATTGGAAGTACAGGAAGTGGAAAATCTACAGTTGTAAACCTAATACCTCGTTTTTATGATGTAACAGGTGGAGAACTACTAATAGATGGAGTTAATATAAAAGACGTACCTCAAAAAGAATTAAGAAAAAGAATAGGATTTGTACCACAAAAAGGAATGCTTTTCTCTGGAACAATAGAATCAAACATAAAATATGGAAACCCAGATATGTCTGATGAGCAAATGGTAAAAGCAGCAGAAATTGCACAAGCAACAGAATTTATAGAAGCAAAGGAAAAGAAATATAAATCAGAAATTGCCCAAGGTGGAAACAATGTATCTGGTGGACAAAAACAACGTTTATCAATAGCAAGAGCAATAGCAATAGACCCAGAAATTATAGTATTTGATGATAGTTTTTCAGCATTGGACTTTAAAACAGACAGCAAATTACGAGAAGAACTTACAAAACAAACAGCTGGTAAAACAGTAATTATAGTTGCACAAAGAATTAGTACAATTCTAAATGCAGACCAAATAATAGTACTAGAGGAAGGGAAAATTGTAGGAAAAGGTACTCACAAAGAGCTTATGAACAACTGTGAGCAATATAAGGAAATTGCAATGTCACAATTATCTAAAGAAGAACTAGAAGATGCAGGAGGTGATAGATAATGCCAGGACCAATGGGAGGACCAGGAAGACCGGGTATGAATACCCAAGCAAAAGCAAAGAATTTTAAAGCAACAACTAAAAAATTAATAAACAACTATTTATCAAAATATAAACTAGCAATAACAATAGTAATAATTTTTGCAATAGGAAGTACAATCTTTTCTATAGTTGGACCTAAAATATTAGGAAATGCAACAACAGAAATTTTTAATGGAATAATTAGTAAATTATCTGGTGGAAGTGGAATAGATTATTCAAAGATTTTAAAAATTCTATTAACACTTTTGGGACTATATGTAATAAGTGCATTATTTTCACTAATACAAGGATTTACAATGACATCTGTTGCACAAAAGCTAACATATAAAATAAGAAATGATATAGCACAAAAAATAAATAAACTTCCAATGAAATACTTTGATAAAAAAACAAACGGAGAGGTGTTATCTGTAATAACAAACGATATAGATACACTTTCTCAAAACCTTAACCAAAGTATTACACAAATAATTACATCAATATGTACAATAATAGGAATAATTGTAATGATGTTATCTATTAGTGTAACAATGACAATAGCATCATTAATAATATTGCCTATATCAGCAGTTATAGTAAAGAAAATTGTAACAAAATCACAAAAATATTTCCAAAAGCAACAAGCATATTTAGGACATGTAAATGGCCAAGTAGAAGAGGTGTATGGAGGACATACAATTGTAAAAGCATTTAATGGAGAACAACAAGAAATAGAGAAATTTGAAAAAGCAAATAAGGAACTATATTCATCTGGATGGAAATCACAATTTTTATCTGGACTAATGCATCCAGTAATGAACTTTATTGGAAATGTTGGATATGTTGTAGTAGCAGTTTTAGGTGGATATCTAGCAGCTCAAGGAAAAATTACAGTTGGTAATATACAAAGTTTTATACAATATAACAAGCAATTTACACAACCAATAATGCAAATTGCACAAGTATCTGGAATGCTACAATCTATGGTTGCTGCTGCAGAAAGGGTATTTGAATTTTTAGAAGAACCAGAAGAAGTAGAAGAAAGCGATAAAGGAATAGATACAAGTAAGCTAAAAGGAAATGTAGAATTCAAAAATGTTAAATTTGGCTATGACGAAGATAAAATAATAATAAAGAACTTTAATGCAGACGTTAAAGAAGGACAAAAGATTGCAATAGTTGGACCAACAGGAGCAGGCAAAACAACAATGGTAAAACTACTTATGAGGTTCTATGATGTAAATAGTGGAGAAATTTTAGTAGATGGTCATAATATAAAAGATTTTAAACGTGGAGATTTAAGAAAAATGTTTGGAATGGTACTCCAAGATACGTGGTTATTTGGAGGGACCGTTAAAGAAAATATTAAATATGGAAAACCAGAGGCAAGTGATAGTGAAGTTATAGAAGCGGCAAAAGCAGCACATGTGCATCACTTTATAAAAACACTTCCAAACGGATATAATTCTGTATTAAATGAAGAATCAAGCAATGTATCAGCAGGACAAAAACAATTACTAACAATTGCAAGAGTAATACTTGCAGATCCAAAAATACTAATATTAGATGAAGCAACAAGTTCAATAGATACAAGGACAGAAATACAAATACAATCAGCAATGGACAATTTAATGAAAGGAAGAACAAGCTTTATAATTGCACACAGACTTTCAACAATAAAAAATGCAGATTTAATATTAGTAATGAATCATGGAGATATAGTAGAACAGGGAACACATGAAGAACTACTTGCAAAAAATGGATTCTATGCAGATTTATACAATAGTCAATTCGATGAAGATGAAGCAGTGTGAAATAGTAAAAACAACAAGGTTAACAAAAGAAGAAATAGAGGAATTATAATTATTGACAATACTATTTTAAAATGTTAAAATAGTTGCAAGTTAATTTAGTTATGTTTTAAAAAGAAAACCAGTAGAATTTTATAGTAACTAACAGAGAGGTAATGGTTGGTGGAAATTACTAGAATATAAAATTTGAATTACAATTCTTATAGTAACTAACGTGTAGCTACGAATAAGCGTTAATTGAGGCAATATAAAATATTGCGAATAAAGGTGGTACCACGGAATTTAAACCAATTCGTCCTTTAACTAGGATGAATTGGTTTTTGATTTGTAGGGGCGGATTCCCTAGGCAATCCGCTAAATAAGAAAGGGTGATGTTATGAATTTATACGAAGATTTAAAATGGAGAGGATTAATTCAAGATATTAGTGATGAAGAACTAATTAACAAATTAAACAATGAAAAATTAACATTTTACATTGGAACAGACCCAACAGCAGATAGCATGCATATTGGTCATTATTCATCATTTTTAATTTCAAAAAGACTTGCAAAATATGGTCATAAACCTATTTTATTAGTAGGTGGAGCAACAGGATTAATTGGAGATCCTAAACCTACAGCAGAAAGACCTATGATTACAAAAGAAGCAGTTGAACATAATATTAAAGGACTAACAAAACAAGCAAAAGAAATATTTGGATTTGAAGTTGTAAATAACTATGACTGGACAAAAGACATAAATGTTATAGATTTCTTAAGAGATTACGGAAAATACTTTAATGTTGGATATATGCTAGCAAAAGATAAAGTAAGATCAAGAATGGAAACAGGTATTACATATGCGGAATTTTCATACATGATATTACAAGCACTAGATTTCTTACATCTATACGAAACAAAGAATTGTGTTCTTCAAGTTGCTGGCTCAGACCAATGGGGAAACATAACAGCAGGAATAGAATTAATTAGAAAGAAAACAGATAAAACAGCTTATGGAATGGTAATGCCATTAGTTACAGATTCAAATGGAGTTAAATTTGGAAAAACAGAAGGAAATGCACTATGGCTAGATAAAAATAAAACATCAAGTTATGAATTATATCAATATCTAGTAAATCTTGAGGATTCAATGATTATTAGTTACTTAAAGAAATTAACATTCTTAAGCAAAGAAGAAATAGAAGAGATAGAAGCAAAACATAATGAACATCCAGAACTAAGAGAAGCACACAGAATACTTGCAAGAGAAATAATAACAGATTTACATGGAAAAGAAGAATACGAAAAAGCTGTAAGAATTAGTGAAGCTTTATTTAAAGGCAATTTTAATGATTTATCAAACGAAGAATTAGGAGAAGCTTTTAAAGGAAATGAAGTAAAAGAAATAGAACTTAACAAAAACATATTAGATGTATTAGTAGAAATGAATGTTGCAACAAGTAAAAGACAAGCAAGAGAATTTATTTCTGGAAACAGTATAGAAATAAAAGGAGAGAAGGTAAAAGAATTAGACAAGACAATAACAGAGCAAGACCTTATAAACAATACATTTTTAATTATAAAAAGAGGAAAGAAAAACTATTATATAGCAAAAAAAATCTAATGATTATCCTAAAATGGTGAAAAAGGGGACAGACCCCTTTTTCACCATTTTTTAAAAGAAAACATGTTGCAAATCCTAGTAAAATAGTAGTATAATAAACCAAGATGGTGTAAAGAAAACCATAAAAATTTGTAGGGGTCGCAGTCCTCGGCGACCCATGCTTTAAGAATTGGAGGAGATTAAATGAAAATATCAACAAAGGGAAGGTATGCCCTAAGAGTAATGATAGATTTAGCAGTTAATGACAAGGGAGACTATGTTTCTTTAAAAGACATTTCAAATAGGCAAGAAGTTTCATTAAAATATCTTGAACAGATAATGGCAATGCTAAATAAGGCTGGCTATGTAAAATCTACTAGAGGAAATAATGGAGGATATAGACTGGCAAAATCACCAGAAGAATATAAAGTTGGAGATATATTAAGAAAAACAGAAGGAGATCTTGCACCAATAGCATGTGTTAATGGAGAAGAATGTGGCAAAAGAGAAAATTGCAAAACATTCAAATTTTGGCAAGGATTAGACAATGTAATTAATGAGTATGTAGATAGCAAAACCTTGGCAGACTTAATAAAATAGAATAAATCATATTGACTTAGTAGGAATTAAATGATATAATTCCTACTATATTAGTATGAAAACAAAAAAGGAGAAATTATAATGGACAATCTATTACAAATAAAAGATTTATATGCAAATGCAGGAAATAAGCAAATATTAAAAGGACTAAACTTAACAATAAATAAAGGAGAAATACATGTAATAATGGGGCCAAATGGAGCAGGAAAATCAACTCTTGCAAACTGCATATTTAATAATCCAGAATATATAAAAACAAGTGGAGAAATAGATTTTGAAGGAGAAAATATAAATAATTTATCTACAGACAAAATTGCTAAAAAAGGAATTTTTATGTCTTTTCAATCACCTGTTGAAATACCTGGGATTTCTTGTGCAAACTTTTTAAAAACAGCAAAAAATAAAGTTCAGGATAAACCAGTAAAGATATTTGAATTTAAAAATACTCTACAAAAATATGTAGAAGAATTAAATATGAATCCAAAATTAGTAGATAGAAACTTAAATGTAGGCTTTTCTGGAGGAGAAAAAAAGAAAAATGAAATATTGCAAATGCTTGTATTAAATCCAAAGCTTAGCATATTAGATGAAACAGATTCAGGACTAGATGTAGATGCCGTAAGAACAGTGTCAAAAGGGATAGAAATGTATAAAACAAATGAAAATGCAGTTCTAATTATTACACACAATATGCGTATTTTAGAGAACCTAAAAGTAGATTTTGTACATGTTTTGGTAGATGGAAAAATAGTAAAAACAGGTAATGCAGACCTTGCAAAAGAAATTGAAGAAAATGGATATGAAAAGTATAAAAATTTAGAGGTGTAGTATGGCAAAAACTAATATAGAAGATATTGATAGAAATATTTATGACATAAAAAATAAAGATAATTACGAATTTAAAATGCAAAAAGGCTTAAACAAAGAAATTGTAGAAGAGATTTCAAAAAAGAAAAATGAGCCAGAATGGATGAGAGATATAAGGCTAAAAGCATTAGAAACATACAACCAATTAGAACTACCAACATGGGGACCAGACTTGTCAGAACTAAAAATGGACGAGATAGCAACATATGTTAAGCCAAAAACAAACTTAAATTCAAATTGGAATGATGTTCCAGAAGACATTAGAAACACATTTGATAAACTAGGAATTCCAGAAGCAGAAAAGAAATCACTAGCAGGCATTGGGGCTCAATATGATTCAGAAGTTGTATATCATAGTATAAAGGAAGACTTAAAAAAGCAAGGAGTTATTTATACAGATATGGAAACAGCTGTAAGAGAATATCCTGATTTAGTAAAAGAACATTTTATGAAATGTGTTCCAATAAATGACCACAAATTTGTAGCTTTACATGCTGCAGTTTGGTCAGGAGGCTCATTTGTATATGTTCCTAAAAATGTAAAACTTGATATACCATTGCAATCATATTTTAGATTAAATTCACCAGAATCAGGACAATTTGAACACACTCTAATTATTGTAGATGAGGGGGCTAGTCTTCATTTTATAGAAGGGTGTTCAGCACCAAAATATAACAAAGTAAATCTTCATGCAGGATGTGTTGAATTATACGTAAAAGACAATGCATATTTAAGATATTCTACAATAGAAAATTGGTCAAAAAATATGATGAATTTAAATACTAAAAAAGCAATTGTTGGTAAAAATGCAGAAATTGACTGGGTAACAGGTTCGTTCGGGTCTAAAATATCTATGTTATACCCAATGAGCATTTTAAATGGAGAAGGTGCTAAAACAGAGTATACAGGTATAACATTTGCAGGTAAAGGACAGAACTTGGATACAGGTTTTAAGGTAGTGCATAATGCAAAAAACACATCATCTGTTGTAAACTCAAAATCTATATCTAAAGATGGAGGAAGTTGTACTTATAGAGCTCTTGTAAAAATAGGAAAAGAAGCTGGGAAGTCTAAATGCACAGTATCGTGCGAATCTTTAATGCTAGACAACATTTCTAGATCAGATACAATTCCTGTAAATGATATAAGAACAGATGATATTGAATTTTCTCATGAAGCTAAAATAGGAAAAATAAGTGATAAAGAAATATTTTATTTAATGAGTAGAGGATTATCAGAAGAAGATGCAAAAGCAATGATAGTAAGAGGATTTGCTTATCCAATTTCAAAAGAATTACCAGTAGAATATGCAGTAGAAATGAATAATTTAATTAATCTAGAGCTAGAAGGAGCAATTGGATAAAAAGAAAGGATTAAAAATATGGAAACATTAAAACTAAACAATACACCAGTAAGAACTTCCAGAAATTTTGGAATTAATAATATTGAATTAAAAGATATAGAACTTCCAGAAGACTTAAAAGAGTTTAAAAATGTAGAAATTATAAATGAAGGTTGTAATCTAGGAAAAAGTGTGTCAAATAAAAAACTAGTGTATGGAAATGGCAAAACATTAGAAGAGAATATATTAAAAAATGCAAATAGTAGTTTAAAAATTATTTCAAATAGCAAAAATTCAAATATAAAAATAAAATATAACTTTGATGATGAAAACCTAGAATTAATAGATAACATAGAAATAATTGCAAACAGCAATGTAAATGTAGTTATAGAATACAGTTCGAAGACAAAAGAAAAATGCTTTCATAATGGAATAATACGAGTTATTGCAAATGAAAATGCAAAAGCAAATATAACACTTATAAATCTATTAAATGGAGAGTCAAATAATTTTTATTCAATAGAAAATGAAATAAATAATAAAGCAGAAGTAAATTATACAATAATTGATATAGGTGCAAAAAATAGTATTTCTAATTACTATTCGAATATGCTAGGAAGCTCAAGCAAAAACAATTTAAAAACAATTTATTTAGGAACAAAAAATGAAGTAAAAGACATAAACTACATTGCAGAAATTAGAGGAGAAAATTCTAATGTAGATATAGATGTTCAAGGAGCATTAAAAGATGAAAGCAAGAAACATTTTAAAGGAACAATAGACTTTAAAAAAGGTTGCAAAAAATCAAAGGGAAATGAAAATGAATTTTGCATATTGCTATCAGATAAAGCAAAATCTCTAGCATTACCAATGCTTTTATGCACAGAAGATGATGTAGAAGGAAACCATAGTACAGCATCTGGAAAAGTTGATAATAAAGATTTATTTTATATTATGAGTAGAGGTTTAAGCTATAAAGAAGCAATACGATTAATAGTAAAAGCTAAATTTAATCAGATTATACAAACAATAAAAGATGAAGAATTAAAAGAAGAAATTTTAAATGAAATTGATAGGAGAATTGACTAATGAATTTTAAAGATGAATTTCCAATATTGCAAGAAAGAAAAATAAGTTATTTAGATAGTGGAGCAACAACGCAAAAACCACAATGTGTTATTGATGCAATAGAAAGCTATTATAAAGAATGTAATGCAAATCCACATAGAGGTGCATATAGTTTAAGCATAGAAGCAACAGAAAAGTATGAGAGTACAAGAGAGAAAATTGCTAAATTTATAAATGCAAGAAATAGAGAAGAGATTATATTTTCTAAAAACGCAACAGAAAGCTTAAATTTAATAGCATACTCGTATGGATTGGACAACCTAAAAAAAGATGATGAAGTCGTTTTATCAATAATGGAGCATCATTCTAATTTAGTGCCATGGCAATATGTAACAAAAAAGACAAATAGCAAACTTAAATTTATGTATATAAATAAAGATTATGAATTATCAAAAGAAGAAATAGAATCAAAGATTACAGATAAAACTAAAGTAGTTGGAATAACCCATGTTTCTAATGTGCTAGGAACAATAAACAATGTAAAAGAAATTATTAAATATGCCCATAAAAAAGGTGCTGTTGTAATAGTAGACGCATCTCAAAGTATTCCACACATGAAGATAGATGTACAAGATTTAGACGCGGATTTCTTAGTATTTTCTGGACATAAAATGTTTGCACCATTGGGAATAGGAGTATTATATGGGAAAAAAGAATTATTAAATAAAATGACCCCTTTCTTAATGGGAGGAGATATGATAGAATATGTATATGAGCAAAACACAACATTTGCACCACTTCCAAACAAATTTGAAGCAGGAACACAAAATGTAGAAGGCGTAATTGGCTTAGGTGCAGCGATAGACTATATAGAAAAAATTGGATATAAAGAAATTCAAAATGTAGAAGAGGCTATTACTAAATATGCAGTAAATGAGCTTTCAAAATTAGATTTTCTAGAGCTATATATTACTCCACATTTGGAGAACCATTCATCTGTTATTTCTTTTAATATAAAAGGAGTACACCCACATGATGTCGCAAGTATTTTAGATTCTAATGGAGTGTGTGTAAGATCGGGAAATCATTGTGCACAACCATTGTTAAGATATTTAGGAATGGATTCTACTTGTAGAGCAAGCTTTTCTATATATAATACAAAAGGAGATGTAGATAATCTTGTAGAAGCATTAAAAAAAGCATATAAAATGTTTGAAAAGTATATAAATAAGGAGTAAAATAGTGGAGAGTTTAGACGAAATATATAATGACCTTATAATGGAACATAGTATGAATTCAAGCAATAAAAAAGCGCTTGATAAATGTGATTATTGCGAAATGGGACATAATCCAAACTGTGGAGATGAAATAAAAATACAAGTTAAACTAAATGGAGACATAATAGAAGACATGGCATTTACAGGACATGGATGTGCAATATCACAAAGCTCTACATCTATTATGATAGATACATTAAGAGGAAAAACAATTACACAAGCAAAAGAAATTATAAAGACATTTATAAATATGATAAAGAGAGAAACAAAAAGCGAAGAAGAACTAAATAAATTAGAAGATGCAATAGCTTTTAGAAATGTATCAAATATGCCAGCAAGAGTAAAATGTGTTCTTTTGGCATGGCATACAATGGAGGATTTGTTAGAGAAAAATGGAAAATAAAAAAGTTTTATTAGGAATGAGTGGAGGGGTTGACAGTAGTGTGTCAGCTCTACTATTAAAAGAGCAAGGCTATGAAGTAATAGGAACAACTTTGGAATTATTTGCAGGAAGCAGTTGCTGTAATATAAATACATATATAGATGCAAAAAATGTTTGTAATTCTATAGGAATACCACATTTTACATATGACTACAAAGATGAATTTAAAAAACATGTAATTGATGATTTTATAGATTGCTATAAAAATTGCAGAACTCCAAATCCATGCATAGAGTGCAATAAATATATGAAGTTTGGATTTATGTACGAAAAAGCAAAAGAATTAGGATGCAATTATCTTGCAACAGGTCATTATGCAAAAACAGAATATAGTGAAAAATATAAAAGATGGGTCTTAAAAAAATCTAATGCAGGGAAAAAGGACCAGAGTTATGTTTTATGGAATATTCCAAAAGACCTAATAGAACATGTACTATTTCCACTTGCAGACTTTAAAAACAAAGAAGAAATAAGAGAAATTGCAAGAAAGAACAACTTAAAAGTTGCAAACAAACCAGATAGTGAAGATATATGTTTTGTGCCAGATGGAAATTATAAAAAATTCCTAGAAAACAATTCAGATATAAAACCAAAACCAGGGAACATTGTAAGTACAAAAGGAGAAATACTAGGGAAACACAATGGACTGTATAATTACACAATAGGTCAAAGAAAAGGACTAGGAATATCATACAAAGTTCCATTATATGTAGTTGAATTTAATAAAGAAAAAAATGAAGTAATTGTAGGAGAAGAAAACGAAATATATAGCAAAGAGATGTTAGTAAACAATATAAACTTACTATTGATAGATGAAATAAAAGAAAAAATGCAGGTTCTAGTAAAAACAAGATATTCTGTAAAAGAGGAAAAAGCTACAATAGAAATGATAGATAAAGATTTAATAAAAGTAACATTTGAAAAGCCAACACCACGAATAACACCAGGCCAATCAGCAGTATTTTATATAGATGACATAGTATTAGGCGGAGGAAAAATTGTAAAAGCTTTGTAAAAAAATTAAATAAAAGACCAAAAGAGAGGAATTATTTCCTCTCTTTTGTTTTGCTGATTAACTAATCAGTGAGACAGTAGCATTCACCACCATGACAATCACAGTTGCAATACTGGTCGCAAGCTGATTCGTAAAGGCTGACAATAAATCTTGCCATTTGAATGTTCTCCTTTCTTAGATATTACAAAAATTGCATAATTATTCATGCATAAATATAATGCCGCTATCTAATAACAAATTTACAAGATCATTTGCTAATGAATAATCAACATTAAATTTCTGCATAAAGTCATTAATACAAAATTTTGTGCAAACAGATAAGAAGTCTTTAAGCTCTGCAGTGATAAAAATAAACCTCGTATTAACATTTGCTCTCCACGAAAAGTTTTCCTCAATAAATGAAATACTTCTTGGAACGTAGAAAGGTTGATTTGGGTTATATTTTTTATTATCAGTGTGCCTTGTAAACTTGACAGGAAGGTTATCTAGATTGGACATAGGGTCTAAAGAATTTTTCTTTCCTGTTTCAGGAAAAGCATCAAGTCTGCAGCCACCTCTACAAAGAGCTTTTACATTACAGTTATTACATTCAATTGGGATAAATTCATCATTTCGCCAATCAATCATTCTAGCCCAAATATCTGAAAAATTATCAGATAAGATATTACCATAAGTTTGAATATCGCGGACACAAGCCTTTACATTTCCAGAGCAATCAATGCTATATGATATTCTGCCAGCAGTGCAAGCTTTTCCATAAGCAAATTTCTGGAAACTTTCATCATCTGAAAATATACAAGCAGGTGTAGGACTAGCTGTAGAAGTCCTTATTCCGAAATCATTAGATATTCGAAGTAATTCCTTATACATGAACAATGCATCTTCTCTGGTTAAAAGTTCTTTGGTAAATTCACTATCAGAATTTATAGGCTTTGAAACTCTGGAAGCAAAGAACGATGATAACCCTAGAACTTCTTTCGCGTATTTGCCAGTTTCATAAATATAAGCAAGGTTTCTCTTAGAAACCACCATATTTACGGAGACTTTGACACCATATTTTACCAATGTTTTAATTCCATCTGAAATGTTAGAGAGAGAATTAGGAACACTAGTAATTTCATCACAAATGCTAGAAATAGCACATGGCAATGACACAAAAGCACTTGCTTTGATATCAGAAAGAAACTTGGCGATTTCGTCTGTAACAAGAGCTGCATTTGTGTTAACTGAGATGTTTATATGGTTGTTGCTAAGAAGTTTAAGAGAATCTTTGAGAGAACTGAAAACTAATAAGGGTTCACCACCGGTTACTACAACTGTTACTGGGTGACGATTAATAATTTCCTTGGCAATCTCAAAGTGATCGCATGTCTGGAAAGAATTACAATCTGATTCCTTCCGCCAGTAATTGTAACAATGAATGCAATTATGGTTGCATTCAGGAGTTACTTCCCAATGTAATATTGGGGGGTACAATAAGTTTTTCATAGTGCTGCTCCTTCCAAATTATTAGAATGGTTATTATAAAAAGACAACTTAAAAAATTATAACACTTTAATTATGTAAAGTCAACAATTATAAATAAATTGTAAAAGCTTTTTGTAAAGTTCTTGACAACAATTAATGAAATATGGAATAATAATATTATAAAATATTAAGGAGGATGACTATGAAAAAAATAGTAAAACTAAGTTTAATTGCTATACTTTTGGCAGTAGTAGCAATTGCAATTACAGGATGTGGAGCCGAAGAAAAAGACAGAACTTATAATACTCTTGGAAAAACTCTTTTAGGTGACACATATATTTTGGAAATAGAAGGAGATGCTCTAGGTGGAAACGGTAAAAGTGGAACTCTAACAGTTGCAAAAAAAGGAGACAAAATTTTACAAGAAGTAAAATCAGACGATGGGAAAGTAACAATTATATTTAAAGACAATGCAACACATATAGTTATACCTGATGAAAAAATGTATATGAAAACAGATGGAAAAGATGAATCTATATTATCAGATGATGAGGCATTTTTATCAAAAGAAGAATTAGAAGCATTAAAAACAGAAGAATATAAAACAGGAAAAGAAAAAATTGATGATAAGGAATACTATTATGAAGAATATTATGCTTTAGGGGATGAAATAACAGAAAGATATTATTTTGATGGAAATGAGCTTAAATATGTAAAATCAATAGACTCAAATGGAAAAGAACAAATAATAAAAGTAGTAAAACTATCTTCAAAAGTTGATGATTCAGTATTTGATATACCAACAGATTATGAACTAATAGAAGAATAAAAATTAAAAGATGGAAATTTACAAATTTCCATCTTTTTTTGTTGAATAAACAAAATCAATATGATAGTATAGTGATGAAAAAAATAAAAGGAGGAAATTCTTATGATAGCAATTGGAAGTGACCATGGAGGATTTGAATTAAAAGAAGAAATAAAGAAATATTTTGATGAAAAGGGAATTGAGTACAAAGACTTTGGAGCATACTCTAAAGACAGAGTAGATTATCCAATTATAGCAAAACAAGTAGCAAAAGCAGTACAAAATAAAGATGCAGATAGAGGAATATTAATTTGTAGATCAGGTTATGGAATGGCAATGGTAGCAAACAAATTTAAAGGAATAAGAAGTGCACCATGTTTCTGCGAAGAAGCAGCAAAGTTTTCAAGATTGCATAATGATACAAACGTATTAGCACTTGGAGCAGATTACATTACAACAGGAGAAGCAATTGCGATTGTAAGAATGTGGATAGGAACAGAATTCGAAGGTGGAAGACATAAAGAAAGATTAGATATGGTTGCAGAAATAGAAGACGAAAACATGAAATAAATGATTCTAGGAACTGCCCTGAATTATAAATGAGAGGTTAAGCCATGAAAGTTATTTTAGCATCAAATTCTCCAAGGAGAAAAGAACTATTGCGGAGAATTAGTAAAAGAATTTGAACCAATAACAAGTAATTTTGATGAAAACGCAATAAAAGAAGAACAGCCAGAGGAGCTAGTAAAAAAGCTAGCAATAAGTAAAGCAAGAGAAGTATTTGAAAGAGTTCAGCAAAATTATAGAGAATTAATAGTAATAGGCGGAGACACAGTAGTATATTTTAATGGCAAAATATTAGGAAAACCAAAAAGTGAAGAAGATGCATGCAATATGCTAAAAGAATTGCAAAACAATGTAAACTATGTGTATTCTGGTTTAGCAGTTATAACAAAAAAAGATGGAAGAGTTATTGAAAAGAATGACTATACAAAAACAGCGGTATATATTAAAAAAATGACAGAAAAAGAAATAAAAGAATATGTTAAAACAGGAGAACCATTAGACAAAGCAGGAAGTTATGCAATACAAGGAATAGGTGGCAAATTTATAGATAAAATAGAAGGCTCATATAATAATGTAGTAGGAATGGATACAGAAAAATTATCTAAATACCTCGGAGAAGATTAATTTTAACAAAACCAATAAAAACTATTGTTTTAAACAAAAAAATATGATATTATATTAAGCAGAGTTGAAAAAATAAAGCCGTTTGAAAAAGCAAAGTAAGATAACAAAAATGTATTTAAGAGAGAATAGGTCAAAGGCTGAAAGCCTATTTATTACAAGCTTATCCGAAATTTCACTTTTTAGGTCTTATATTGAAACAACAGTAGATATAAGCGTGAGCTAGCGTTAATAGCATAATGAGGTTAATTATTTAATTAATAAATTTAGGTGGTAACACGGTAAAAATCGTCCTATATTCATATAGGACGATTTTTTGTGTAGAAAGGATGATTACATGAAAGAACAAATTGCTAAAATCAAAGAAAGTGCACTTACGGAAATAGAAAATTGTAAAACATTACAAGAACTTGATAATGTAAGAGTAAAATACTTAGGAAAAAAAGGAGAACTTACAGCAGTTCTAAAAGGAATGAAAGATTTATCTCCAGAAGAAAGACCAGTAATTGGAAGTATTGTAAACGAAGTAAGAGACAACTTAGAAAGTAAAATTAAAGAAGTAGAAGAAATATTAAAAGAAAAAGCTATGAATTTAAAACTTGAAAAAGAAAGAATAGATATTACTCTTCCAGCTACAAAAACAAAAAGAGGAAGCAAACATCCAATAAATAGAATAATAGAAGAAGTTGAAGATATATTTGTTTCGATGGGATATGATGTAGTTTCAGGTCCAGAACTAGAAACTGATGAATACTGCTTTGAAAGATTAAATCTTCCAAAGGGACATCCAGCTAGAGATATGCAAGATAGTTTCTATGTTGATCCAGAGCATCTTTTAAGAACACAAACATCAGCAGTTCAAGCAAGAGCTATGATGGCAAATGAAGAAAAAGAACCAATTAGAATTATATGCCCAGGTAAAACATATAGAAGAGACGATGACGCAACACATTCACATCAATTTGGTCAAGTAGAAGGATTATTAATAGATAAAAATATTAGCTTAGCAGACTTAAAAGGAACATTAGAAGTATTTGTTAAAAAAATGCTTGGAGAAAATTCTAAATTAAGATTTAGACCAAGTTATTTCCCATTTACAGAACCAAGTTATGAAGTTGATGTTAGTTGCTTTAAATGCGGAGGAAAGGGATGCAACCTTTGTAAACAAAGCGGTTGGATAGAAATTTTAGGTTCAGGAATGGTACATCCAAATGTGTTAAAAATGAATGGATATGATCCAGAGAAATATACAGGATTTGCATTTGGAACAGGACTAGATAGACTTGCAATGTTTAAATATGGAATTACAGATATAAGGTATTTCTATACAAATGATGTAAGATTCCTAAATCAATTTGATAGAAAGGATGTGGACTAATTGAAGTTAAGTAAAAATTTTGTTAAAGATTATGTAGATATAGATATTGATATTGAAACTCTAGCAGATGATATGACAAGAGTGGGAAATGAATATGATAGTGCAGAGAAATTAGTAAATGCCACAAAATTAATTATAGGTGAAGTAAAAGAATGCGAAATGCACCCAGATTCAGACCATTTACATGTATGTAAAGTAGATATTGGAAAAGAAGTTTTAGATATAGTATGTGGAGCACCAAATGTTAGAAAGGGATTAAAAGTAATAGTAGCACAAGTAGGAGCAGAACTTCCAGGTGACGTAACAATAAAAAAAGGAAATATTAGAGGACAAGAATCAAATGGAATGATGTGTTCATTATTAGAACTTGGAATTGAATCAAAGTTTTTAAGCGAAGCTGATAAAACGGGAATACATGAGCTTCCAGCAGATGCACCAGTAGGAGAAGACCCAATTAAATTCATGGGATTAGATGACGAAGTAGCTGACTTTGAACTTACAGCAAACAGAGGAGATTTATTAAGCATTTTAGGTATGGCATATGAATTAGGAGCAATATATGATAAACCTGTAAAAGAAATAGACTTAAAACATAACGAAGAAAATGAAGATGTAAATGATAGCTTTAATGTAGAAATAGAAACTGAAAATTGTAATTTATTTTTAGCAAAAAAAGCTTTAAATGTTACTATAAAAGAAAGCCCAGACTTTATAAAAAATAGACTTATAGCAAGCGGAATAAGACCAATAAACAATGTGGTAGATATAAGTAACTATGTAATGCTAGAAGTAGGTCAACCATTACATTTTTATGATGCAGATAGATTAGGTAATAAAATTTTAGTTAGAATGGCAAAAAATGGTGAAAAGCTAACAACATTAGACAATATAGAAAGGGAATTAGACCAAGAAGACATAGTTATTACAAATGGAACAGAAGCAATTGGATTAGCAGGAGTTATGGGAGGCCTTTCAACAGAAGTTGAAGAGGATACAAAAAACATTATAATAGAATCTGCTGTATTTGATGGAGTAAAAATAAGATGTACATCTAAAAGAATATTAAGAAGCGAAGCAAGTAATCGTTTTGAAAAAGGATTAGACCCAAATAGAACATATATGGCAATAGAAAGAGCATGTAGCTTGCTTGAAAAATATGCAGATGCAAAAATTGCAAAAGGAACAGTAGTTTATGATAAAGCCAACAAAGAAGCTAAAAAAATAGATATAAGTTTTGAGGACATAAATAATTTATTGGGAATAATAGTTCCAGACGAAGCTACATTAGATGTATTTAGAAAACTAGGATTTGAATATAAAGTAAATGGAAGAAATGTTACAGTAACTGTACCAACAAGAAGAATGGATATATCAATAAAAGAAGATTTAATAGAAGAAGTAGGAAGAATTTATGGAGTTGATAATATAGAAGGAAAACTTCCAGTACTTCCAACAAGAACAGGAAAATATGACAAAACAACAAGAGAAATAAGAAATAAAATGATAGGTTTAGGATTAAACGAAACAATGTCATATATCTTAATTAATGATAAAGAAGTTTCAAAATTTACAACAGACAATTTTGAACCAATAAAATTATTAGATCCATTAACAGAAGAAAGAAATACACTAAGATATAGCATGATACCATCACTTTTAAAAATATACAATTACAATTTAGGAAGAAACAACAAAGATGTATCAATATTTGAAATAGGAAAAGGCTTTGGAAAAGTAAATGAAGACTATATAGAAGAAGAAAAACTATGTGTACTTATGTCTGGAAAATATTATGAAGGAATTGGAAATACAAAAAATGTAGACTTCTATATTTTAAAAGGTGTAGCAGAAGAACTTTTGGATTACCTTGGATATAATGGAAGATATAGCTTTATAAATAACAAAGAACTTCCAAAAGAAATGCATCCAGGTCAAAGTGCATTAATCTCTGTAAATAATGACACTGTAGGAATTATGGGGAAAGTACATCCAAAAGAAACTAAAGAAGATATATATGTAATGGAAATAAACTTAAGCAAATTACTTGCTAAAAAAGTAGGAAAAATGAAATACAAAGAATTTTCAAAATTCCCAAGTATTAAAAAAGACGTTGCATTTATAGTAGATAGAAACTTAGAATCAGCAATAATAGAAAAACAAATTAAAAAATCAGCAGGAAGTTTACTTACAAATATTGAAGTGTTTGATGTGTACACAGGAGAACACGTAGACGAAAACAAAAAATCAATAGCATATTCTTTAACATTTAGTGACAGCAAAAAAACACTAACAGATGATGAGGTAACAGGAATATTCAATAAAGTAATAGCAGATGCAGAAAGAGTATTTGGCGCAGAAATAAGAAAATAACTATATTAAAAAAACAATTGAAAAATGATTTCCTTTGTGCTAATATATCTCTATGGACAGATAATAAGGAGTGAAATACAAATGGCAAAAAAGAAAATAGATAAACAAAAATTAATAACTAAAATAATAGCATTAATATTGGCAGGACTAATGGTCCTTAGTATGGCCTTTACATTAATATGGTATTTAATTGCAAAATAAATAATTAAGGAAGGTAATTACAAATGAAAAATACATTGTTTTCGCAAACATTAGAAATTACTAGCCAAGACATAACAAATTATTTAGAGCTATTAAAAAATAATCCAATAAAAATAGTAACATTAATACTAGATATATCGATTGTAATATTTTTAATAGTTAAATTAATAGAAATTGTAAGAGAAACAAGAGCATGGCAATTAATAAAAGGAATAGCATTTCTAATAATTGCAACATTAATTAGTTCAATACTTGATTTTAGAATATTAAATTATATTTTAACATCATTTATGACTTATGGTGTAATATTTTTAATAATAATATTCCAACCAGAATTAAGACGTGCATTAGAACAATTGCGGAACTAGCAAGTTGACTAGATTTTTTGGAATAGATAAAGATATAAGGACAAAAACTAAAGAGAATATATACAAAGTAGTAATTGCAGCAACAGAACTTGCTAAAAAGAAAACCGGTGCATTAATTGTAATAGAAAGAGATATAAAGTTGCAAGACATAGCAGATACAGGAATCTTAATAAATGGAGAAATATCACCTCAATTATTAGTTAATATATTTAATCCAAAAACACCATTACACGATGGGGCAGTAATTATAAGTGAAAATAAAATAAAAGCGGCAGCATGTATGCTACCACTATCTGATGATAAGAGTATATCAAAAGGACTAGGAACAAGGCATAGATCAGCAGCAGGAATGAGCCAAGAATCAGATGCTATAGTAGTTGTTGTGTCAGAGGAAACAGGAAAAATATCTGTCGCAAAAGATGGAACACTTATAGTAGATGTAAAGGAAGATGCGCTAAGACAAATATTAATAAAAAATATAGTTACAAAAAAATTTGGAGAAGAAGTTCCAAAGAAAAAACTAAAAGAAAAAATAGAAGAGATAAAAGAAAAGACTGGAAAAAAAGAAAATGAGAAACATAAAACTAACAATAGAATATGATGGAAAAAAATTTAATGGTTGGCAGAAACAACCAAATAAACCAAATATTCAGGGAGAAATAGAAAATGCAATAAAAGAAATTACAGGAGAAGAAGTAGACCTAATTGCATCAGGAAGAACAGATGCAGGAGTGCATGCATTGCGGCCAAATAGCTAATTTTAAAACAAATAGCAATATAGAAATAGAAAAAATCCCATATGCACTAAATTCAAAATTAAAAAAGAGCATAGTAATAAAAGAAGCAGTAGAAGTAGAAGATAGATTTCATTCAAGATATAATGCAAAACAAAAGACATATAGGTATGTAATAAATAATTCAAAACATGGAACAGCAATATATAGAGATTTAGAATATCATATGCCAATAAAGCTAGATGTAGAAAAAATGAAAAAAGCAGTAAAATATTTTGAAGGTGAACATGATTTTGCTGCATTTAAGGCAAGCGGAACAAGTAGTAAAAGCAGTGTAAGAACAATATATAAAGCAGAAGTGTTAGAAGATGGCGAAAGAATAAAAATAGAATTAACACGGAAATGGCTTTTTATATAATATGGTAAGAATAATTGCAGGAACATTGGTAGACGTAGGACTTGGTAAAATAGAAGCAGAAGAAATACCTGAAATTATAGAATCAAAAGAAAGAGCTAGGGCAGGAAAAACCCTAGCTGCACATGGACTATATTTAGTAGAAGTGAAGTATAATTAAACAAAATGGGACAGACCCCAATTGTTGAATTTCAAGGCTCAACAATTGGGGTCTGTCCCATTTTATTTAATTACATATTTCTTTTTCAATTTCCTTCCAAACATCTTCGCAGTAAGTTTTCTTTTCTGCAGAAAATGGTAAAAAAGTTAAATCTTTTAATGGATTTAAAGAATTTTGCAAATCTTTTACTGCATTAGCAACTTTAGTAGGTGCTAATTTATCTGCTTTATTTGCAATAACAATACAAGGATGATTACCAGATTTATTTATAATATAATCATACATTAACCTATCATTTGTAGTAGGCTCATGTCTAATATCTATTAAGAATATAATTAAAGCAATTTCTTTTCTTATTTGCAAATATTGTTCTATAAAATTTCCAACTTTAACTTGTTCTGCTTTGCTCATTTTGCTATAACCATATCCAGGTAAATCTACAAAATAGAAAGAGTTATCCATATTATAAAAATTAATTTGTCTAGTTTTACCAGGTTCACTACTTGTTCTAGCAAGAGATTTCCTATTAATCATTGTATTTACAAAAGAAGATTTTCCAACATTAGATTTCCCAACTAAAACAATCTCAGGTAAACCTAAAGTAGGATATTGTTTAGGACTAACAGCAGATATTTCAAACTTTGGATTTTTAATTATCATAACTATTTCCTTTCTGTAATGTAAATTGAAATTCAATTATTTCTTTGGAACAATTTTTTCTATTCCACCCATGTAAGGTCTTAAAGCTTCCGGAATATTAATACTTCCATCTTGGTTGTAATTGTTTTCTAAAAACGCAATAAGCATACGAGGAGGGGCAACTACGGTATTATTTAATGTATGTGCAAAATAATTTCCTTTTTCACCTTTTATACGAATACCTAAACGTCTAGCTTGTGCATCTGTCATGTTTGAGCAACTTCCAACTTCAAAATATTTTTTTTGCCTTGGGCTCCAAGCTTCAACATCACAAGATTTAGCTTTTAAATCTGCTAAATCTCCAGAACAACATTCTAATGTACGTACTGGAATATCTAGACTCCTAAACAATTCTACTGTATATGACCACATTTTGTCATACCATTCATAACTTTCTTCAGGTTCACAAACAACAACCATCTCTTGTTTCTCAAATTGATGTATTCTATAAACGCCTCTTTCTTCTATACCATGAGCTCCTTTTTCTTTTCTAAAACATGGAGAATAAGAAGTCATTGTATAAGGAAGTTCAGCTTTTGGTAAAATTTGACCTTTAAATTTACCTATCATAGAATGTTCACTTGTACCAATTAAATACAAATCTTCACCTTCAATTTTGTACATCATAGCATCCATTTCTTCAAAACTCATAACACCAGTTACAACATCACTACGAATCATAAAAGGAGGTACACAATAAGTAAATCCTTTATTTATCATAAAATCACGAGCATAACTAATAACTGCAGAGTGAAGTCTAGCAATATCTCCAATTAAATAATAAAAACCATTGCCAGCAACCCTACGAGCAGAGTCTAAATCTATTCCATTAAGTCTTTCCATTATATCTGTATGATATGGAATTTCATAATCTGGAACAAATGGCTCACCATATTTTTGAATTTCAACATTTTCTGTATCATTTTTACCAATTGGAACAGATTCATGAATTATATTAGGGATTCTCATCATTATTTCTTTTATTTTAACAGAATACTCATCAGTATCTTTTTCTATGTTTTCTAGTTTGCTATTAATTTCATTAACTTTAGCTTTTGTACTTTCTGCTTCATCTTTTTTACCTTCACGCATTAAGTTACCAATTTCCTTGCTTAAACTATTACGTTCCATTCTTAATGTGTCACCAGAAAGTTGAAGTTCTCTATATTTTTTATCTAAATTAATTACTTCATCTACTAATCCTAATTTTTGATCTTGAAATTTTTTCTTAATATTTTCTTTAACTAAATCAGGATTTTCTCTAACGAATTTTATATCTAACATAAAATCACTCCTTTATACATAGAACCAGTTTACTATAAAATGGTATATTTTGCAATATACACAGCCAATTTAATTAATATTTGACATAGAAAAAATCTTTATGTATAATGGGTTCATGAAAAAGCTTGATGAAAAAACAAAAAATATGATACTTTTTGAAGTTATAGTAATGATATTTATAGCAATATTATATATTATAGTAAAAACAGAAATTATAAAACTTGTGCCACGCTGTTATATATTAGAAAAAACAGGAATACTATGTCCAAGTTGCGGAGGAACAAGATGTATTAAAGCTTTGCTTAGTTTTAATATTAGTGAAGCCTTCAAGATGAATGCTTTTTATACAATAACTATAATTTACTTATTAATATTAAATGTAGTGTATATTTTGAACACAATATTTAAAACAAATAAATTCAAAATTATATATATAAAAAAAGTACATTTAATTATATGGCTAATAACACTTATTTTATATACAGTGTTTAGAAATATATTTATTTATATCAATGCTTAAATGATATAAGAAAGGGGAATTATTATGGACGAAGAAAAGAAAGAGCAAGAGGAGAAAGCAGTAAAACCAGAAGTGGTAGAAGAACAAAAAGCAGAAGAAAATAAGGAAGAAAGCAAAGGAATGAGTATTGCAGCATTAATACTTGGAATTGTATCATTGGTAATGCTATGTATTTGGTACATATCTATACCTTGTTCAATTCTTGCTATAATATTTGGTATATTAGGCAGAAAAAAAGGTGGAAAAGGAATGGGAACAGCAGGTCTAGTTTTAGGAATAATTACTGTTGCATTTTTAATAATAATATATATACTTTTTGTTGCAGGAATAGCAACTATGTTTTCTGTACTTAAAGATATAGACTATAATAAGATAGATTCTGAAAATATTTTACAAGCAATAAATTCTATTAATGCAAATGTTTCTTTATAGTTTATGCAAAACTGACAAAAACAAGGCATATAATGTCTTGTTTTTTTGTTACATTAATTATATAATGTGACTATTCATTAAGAAGAATAGGAGATAGTATGTTAAAATATATTGCAATAACAATAGGATTCACCATAGCATATGTTGGATTTGGATTAATCAATTTTTATCAATCAAAAAATATTGAACCTACATTTATAAATTTATTAAAATATAACTTATGTATTATACCAATAACTTTTACCCTTAATTTTATAGTAACATTAATTTTTAATAAAGGATACAAAGCAGTTGGACAAATGCTGCCAGTAACTATAATCTATATCGCAGTAGGTGTATTTTCTTATGTTATAGTAAATTATTTATACTTTAAAGAAACACCAAAATTAAATCAAATAATAGCAATTGCATTAGTTTTAATAGGATTAATAATATGCAACTATAAAAAGTAAAATTATTTAATTTTATTAATAACAAATGCAGACATAAAAGAAGAAACAGCAAAAAACAAACCTGTTCTAAAAAGTATTAAACTAGAATCATATATAATATGAGAAGTTGGATATGTATTGTATAAAGATAATATGAAAGTAGCAAATAAGCATAATACAAAGGAAATTTTAAAACCTACTTTCATGGCTTTTACAATAGGCATGTCCATATTTTTTATTTCTAAAATTAGTTTATTAATCATATAAAACTTACCTCCAAAAGAAAACATCATCTAAAACAATGTTAACATAATTAATAAATGAAATCAAAGGAAATAATTGGACAAATTGGAATTTGTAATTATATTCAAAATTGTAGGGATCGCCGTCCTCGGCGACCCGACCAATTAAGAATAAAAAAAGAAAAAAAGCAAATCTTTCGATTTGCTTAAATATTAATTACTTATGCTAATGTATTTAATTTTTTAGCTAAATTAGATTTTTTTCTAGAAGCAGTGTTCTTTTTGATAATGCCTTTTGAACAAGCACCATCTATTTTTTTAACAGCATCTTTAAATAATTTTTCAGCGTCTTTGTTTCCTTCTGCTACTGCTGATTCGAATTTTTTAACAGCTGTTTTATATTCAGATTTAATCATATTATTTCTTAATGTTTTCTTCTCAATAACATCAACTCTTTTTATTGCAGATTTGATATTTGGCATATGCTTTGCACCTCCTTAAAGTCAATAATAAATTTCACTCCTACTATTCTAACACGTAAAATTCAAATTTGCAAGTAAAAAATGGTAAAAACTAACGAAAAAACAGATGTTTACAATAAAGAAAAAATTGTATATAATATTTAAGAGGTGAAAAAATGGAAGAATACTTACAAAAAGCAAAAAAAAATATGATTGCAAAAGAAAGTATACTATCAAAATATGCATGTAAATCAAAAGATGCAATATTATTAAAAGAAGATAATGATGAAGATATTAGACCACCATTCTTTAGAGATATAGATAGAATTATACATTCTTTAGCATATACAAGATATATAGATAAAACACAAGTATACTCATTTATAGAAAATGACCATATTACTCATAGAGTACTACATGTTCAATTGGTTTCTAAAATAGCAAGAACAATAGGAAGAAGTTTAATGCTAAACGAAGACTTAATAGAAGCAATAGCATTAGGACATGACGTAGGACACAGCCCATTTGGACATAAAGGAGAAACATATTTAAACAATTTAAGTCAAAGAGAAAAAGTGGGACATTTTTATCACAATGCGCAAAGTGTAAGAGTACTAAAGGATTTGGAACATTTAAATGTTAGTGTACAAACATTAGACGGAATACTTGCACATAATGGAGAGATTTTAGTAAATAAATATGAATATAATGAAAATAAAACAAAAGAAGAGTTTTTACAAGAATTGCATGATGTATTTTATAAAAAAGATTACAGTAAAAAAATTCTTCCAATGACATTAGAAGGTGCAGTAGTAAGATTATCGGATATAATTGCATATATAGGAAGAGATATAGAAGATTCAATAAAAGTTGGAGTTATAACAAGAGAAGATATACCACAAAGTATTACAAATGTGCTAGGAGATAATAACTCTAAAATAGTAGATACGCTAATAAAAGATATAATAATAAATAGCATGGGAAAACCATATTTAACTTTTTCAGATGATGTTTTTTCTGCATTATTGGAACTTATGGATTGGAACTATAAATATATATATGCTTCAAAAGAAGCAAATAAGCATCAAGAAATAGTGAAAGTGCTGTTTGATGAATTATTTGATTGTTATTTAGAAAAAGCAAAAAAAGTTGAGAACTTAAATACCAGCCTTAGTCAATCAGATAAAAACTTTTATGAATTTTTAAAAGAACATTCCGAAAAAAATAAACTAGAAAGAATAATAATAGATTATATGGCGGGACAAACGGATAAATACTTCTTAAAAGAGTGTGAAGAAAATATTAAAGGCTTTAATATGGAAGAGCTATATAGAAATTAAAAATATTACATAAATTATTCAAAAATGGAATATACTACAATTAAAACAAACGAAAGAAGGATAATTTATGCAAAAAAATAAAGAGCAAAAAGAAATTGAATTAATTAAATGTATAAGAGATACAAAAAGAAGATTAAATACTGCTAATAAAAATTTTGAGACAGCAGAGGCAGAATTAATAGACTATTATGCCTACCAAATAAAAGCTGAAAAGGCAAAGTTAGATTATTTAATAAAAGAAGTTAAAAACATAGGTATAAGAGTTGATGTAATTAATAATATAGAAATTTTATTAGAAGAAACAAGAGCAATATAGTAATAATTAAATAAAACAAGCATAATTATAGTATAAGTTAAAAATGGGAGGATAAGCCTATGGATAATACTAATACTATAATTATTTTTTTGTCATGCATTTTTGCAATATTAATATTTGGAAAGTTATTTATTATGCCAATAAAACAAATACTTAAACTGGTCTTTAATTCTATTATTGGAGGAATATTAATACTAATTATTAATTGGATAGGAGCAATGTTTAACTTTCACATAGGTTTAAACATATTTACAGCAATTTTTGTTGGCATATTAGGGATACCTGGAGCAGTGTTGCTTGCTATTTTTAAATTAATTTTATTTTAAAAAAAGATGGTCAATTTGACCATCTTTTTGTTTTAACGTGAACCCATTCCGTCCACCGACCACCGAAAGAGCCACCTCCGGCCACCACCAGAAGAAAATCCACCGCCACCACTGCTATAACTTCCTGCGTTTAAACTTGCTGCGTTGGCACTAGAAATGCCGGAATTTGAAATGGTATATATTAAAAATATATCATCAAAATCATAGTTATAATTCTCAATGATTTCAGGATATAATTTTTTAAATTGAGTAGCTACCTTTTTAGCAATACCTAGAATCTGAGCAAATATTAAATAATCTTCAAAAAGGTTAACTTCGATTGGCTCTCTTTCTTTAATAAGAGTAAATTCTTCTAAGAATTTTTTTAAACCAGCTAATTCTTTTGCTTCGTCCATCAAAGAACTATCAACAATATATTGTTTTATTTTAAAAATTTTATATTTCACTATTTCTATTTTTTCAATTTTTCCTTCTTGAATAAGCAAATTACGTTCATAATCTAAAATTTTATCAAACCAATGTAAGATTTGAGAATAATTTTTAGAACACCACTTTTCAAACTCTTTTTCTTGTAAAATATCATCTTTACTTGCTTCCTTTATCATTTTATAAAGAGCTTCTTCATGTTCATTTAGAAAAGACCTATCATTTTTTAAAACAATACAAGTATCCTCTTTTTTAAATATTTTTCCAACTTCTTGCTTCTCTATGCTTATTCTATTTTCTTTAAGCCATTTTAAAAAAATTGCACCTAGAAAGTCAGTTTTCTTTTTTAATAATTTATAATTATATGCTATAAAATAAGCTCGAAAAATGTCACCTTTACATGGAATATCTCTATACAAAGGAACATCTTTTGAAACCTTATTTCCTGTTTCACCAAATTTAAGAAGATTTTCTTGTGGAAGAGTAATACCAATGAATACAGCGACAACAGCTATAAGTCCAAACACAATTGCTGAAATAGTACATATTCTATTGACAATAGAAGCATTAGTACTAGAATAATCAGTTGAACCATCCTCGGCCATTTCATAATAATAATTAAAATCTTTATTTAACACGTTAGATGTATTAAATGTACCTAGAGGGAATTTAGCTAAAATAGTCATATATTCATCACTATCTAATTTTCCATCAGATTGCATTTCTATGTATCCATCATAAACGTAACAAGTTCCACCATAATTTCCATATCCCCATACAGGAGTTTCAAAATCGTAATCAAAATTACTATGGATTTTAATATATACACTTCCTTTAGTATTGCCACTAGGAATTAGCTCCCAATAAATCATTTGAGAGTCACTTAATTCTGAAACAAAATTAATTATTGTATAGTTTATAGTATAAGTATGCCTTCCATAAGAACTAATACCCCAACAAAGCTCAACACCATCTGAAATCTTATTTATACCACATTTGTAAGCTTTGCTATTAAAAGAAGCATCTACATTCCAATGAGATAGAAGAGTATAATTAGTAGTTTCATCACTAACTTTAAGATTTTTAAAACTAGAATTACCAATATTTTTAAAAGAATGATAGTTTTCTGTACCACTATTTACAGTATAGTCCCAAACTTCTGTAATATCAGCGTTTCCGTTATCATCAATAAAGACATCCATTTTTACTGAATTTAAAGTATTTGCATTTACATTTCCAATAAAAATGAAGAACAAGAATATAAATACAAAAAATAAAGTTTTGTAAAATCTTTTCATTAAATAATATCCCCCCATAATCATAATTAATTAAAGTCTACCATATAGGTTGAAAAAAAACAATAAAAAGAGTATAATATAAAATATTAATTTATTTTAAGAGAGGTATTAAAAATGGTAGAAATTAAAACATTAATTGATGAAGAAAAACTACACAACAGAATTGACGAAATTGCAAAACAAATAGAAGAGGAGTACAAAGGTAAAGAACTTACACTTATATGTATATTAAAAGGTTCGGTATTTTTCACAGTAGATTTAGCAAAGAGAATTAATGGAGATGTAAGATTAGAATTTATAAGAGTATCTAGCTATGGAGAAGGAACAGAAAGCACAGGAGAAATAAAAATGAAGCTAGATTTAAAAGATAGTATTCAAGGCAAAGACATAATAGTAGTAGAAGATATAATAGATACAGGAAGAACATTATCATACTTAATAGAATACCTAAAAATGAAAAAACCAAACAGTGTAAAATTATGTGCTTTATTAGACAAGCCAGATAGAAGAGTTATGAAAGATGTAAAAGTTGACTACACAGGATTTGAAATACCAGATAAATTTGTTGTAGGATATGGATTAGACTGGGATGAAAAATATAGAAATCTACCATATATAGGATACATAGAGCAATAACAAAAGGGGACAGCCCCCTTCTGTTTCAAAATATAAAAAACGTTAATGTTTAGAATAAAATTAAAAAATATGGAGAGTAAAACGAAAGGGGTCTGTCCCCTTTTATTTTAAAATAGTATGTTTAATATAGAAAAAGAACTAAAAAAACTTCCAGATAAACCTGGAGTTTATATTATGAGAGATAAAAACGATAATATTCTATATGTTGGAAAGGCTGTTGTACTAAAAAATAGAGTAAGACAGTATTTTAGAAAAACAAACAAAACAGCTAGAATAGAAAAAATGGTTTCTTTAATAGATCATTTTGAATATATCGTAACAGATAATGAAGCAGAGGCATTGATATTAGAATGTAATCTAATAAAAAAGAATATGCCTAAATTTAACGTGCTTTTAAAAGACGATAAAACATACCCATATATAAAAATTGATATAAAATCGGATTATCCAAATGTATTTATAACTAGAAGAATTCAAAATGATGGAGCAAGATATTTTGGACCATATGCTAATGCAGGCGCAGCAAAGGAAATGATTGACTTTATAAAAGAAAGATTTAAAATAAGGCAATGCAAAAAATTTAAAAGTAATCAAAGAGCATGCCTAAATTATCACATAAAAAAATGTTTAGCACCATGCATGGGATATGTAACAAAAGAAGAATATAAAAAACAAATAGACGAAATTATAATGCTTCTAGAAGGTAAAACAAAGGAAATTATAAAACAAATAGATAGTGATATTATCAAACTTTCAGAAAAACAAGAATATGAAAAAGCAGCAGAATTAAGGGACAAAAAGATTGCGATAGAAAGAATTTCTGAAAGACAGAAGGTTTCCAATATAAATGAAAGAGCAATAGATGTTGTGGGAATTGCAAAAAATGAATTATCTATATGTATAGAAGTGTTTTTTGTTAGAAATAGCAAAATGGTTGGAAGAGAACATTATTTTTTTGAGAATTCAAACAATTTAACGGAAAAAGAGCTGTTGTCAGAATTTATAAAGCAATATTATATAAATAAACTAGACTTACCAAGTAAAATAATGTTACCACAAGAAATAGAAGACATAGAGGCAATAGAGAAATTATTATCAGATAAAGTTCAAAGGAAAATAGAATTTAAAGTGCCTCAAAAGGGTGAAAAACTACGATTTATAGAAATGGCAAACAACAATGCAAAAATAACATTAGAAAACAAAACAAAGGAAAAAGAAGATATTGTATTACAATTAAAAGAAGCACTAAAATTAGAAAAATTGCCACGAAAAATAGAATGCTTTGACATATCAAATATGGCTGGAGACTACATGGTAGCAGGTATGTGTGTAGCAAAAGATGGAGTAATAAATAAAAAATTAGGAAGAAAATTTAAAATAAAAACAGTATTTACACAAGATGACCCAAGATGTATGGAAGAAGTAGTAACAAGAAGACTAAAACATTCTATAGAAAATTCAAAAGGGGCATTTGGAACTTTGCCAGACGTGATTTTTGCAGATGGTGGAATAACACAAATAAGAGCAATAAAAAAAGCAATAAACAAGTACAATATAGAAATTCCAGTATTTGGAATGGTAAAAGATGACAAGCATAGTACTAAAAAATTAATAGATGAAAATAAAAATGAGATAGAATTATCGCAGGACTTAATGAATTTTATAACAAATATGCAAGATGAAGTTCATAGAGTAGCAATTGAATATAATAGAAGCTTACGAAATAAAGACACAACAAAATCTAAATTAGATAGCATAAATGGAATAGGAGAAAAAAGAAAGCAAGAATTACTTAAAAAATTTGGTAGCGTAGAAGGAATAAAAAAGGCTGATATTCTAGAAATTATGGAAGTAAAAGGAATAACAGAAGAATTAGCAAGAAAAATAAAGAAAGAGCTCCTATGAAAGTTGTAATATTCAATTCATTCCTTGAATATATATGTAAAAAAGGACAAGGAGTGAATTAAAATGATTGATATTACAAAAGATGAATTTTGGGATGCTAAGTATGAAGAAACAAGCAGAATAGAAAGAAAAGAGAACAAAGTAAAACAATTTATAATAAAACATAAAATAATAACAACATTGCTAGTGAGTTTAAGCATATTAGTAGCAATAAATACAATTTTAATATATAATTTTTTTAGAATATTAGGAGCAATTAGATAAATTGAAATGAACAAATTAAAAGGAGAAGCAAATGAACATAGCAAATGAATGGAAAGATTACGAAATATTAGATATGGCAAATGGGGAAAAATTAGAGAGATGGAAGAATATAGTTTTAGTAAGACCAGATCCACAAATAATCTGGAAAGATAAAACATTCCCAGAAAAATGGAACAAAGCAAATGCTATATATAAAAGAAGCAACAAAGGTGGTGGAGGTTGGAATTACAAAACAAAACTTCCAGAAAGTTGGCAAATAAAATATAAAGACTTAACATTCAATATAAAACCAATGGGATTTAAACATACAGGACTTTTTCCAGAACAAGCAGTTAATTGGGATTGGATGATTAATAAAATAAAAAATGCAAAAAGACCAATAAAAGTATTAAATCTATTTGCATACACAGGAGGTGCTACTGTTGCATGTTTATATGCAGGTGCATCTGTTTGCCATGTGGACAGTTCAAAAGGAATGGTAGCATGGGCAAAGGAAAATGTTACCTCATCAAAATTACAAGATAAACCTGTTAGATATATTGTAGATGATGTAGTTAAGTTTGTTCAAAGAGAAATTAGAAGAGGAAATAAATATGATGCAATAATAATGGATCCTCCATCATATGGAAGAGGGGCTTCACGGAGAAGTATGGCAATTTGAAAACAATATATCAGATTTAATAGAATTATGTAGAAATGTTTTAAGTGATAATCCATTGTTTTTCTTAATAAACTCATATACAACAGGAATTTCGGCAGAAGTTTTAAGTAATTTACTAAGACTAAACTTAAAGAAGTATAATGGAAAAATAACATCAGGGGAAATAGGATTACCTATGAAAGACTCAAACCTTATATTACCATGTGGTATATTTGGTAAATGGGAAAAATAAAATTATGTTAATTTTATAAAACTGCCAAAAAAATATACAAAAACAAAATTAAAAGTTTTTGTATATTTTTTTTTGCTTTTTATAAACAAAATGAAAAAAAGAAAACATTTAATTGTAAAATCAAATCATCGAAACAAGAGGTGATTAATTTGATAGAAAATATATGCAATAAATTAACTCTCAAAATAAGAAAAGAAATGCCAGAAGTAGATGATGAAAGAGCAGAAGTAATAAACTATGGCTTACAGTTAGTAATTGGAGAAATTCCAAAAACATTTGTACTTTTAATAATTGCATATATATGTGGAGTATTAGAATTATCAATAATTGCATTATTAATGATTACACCATACAGACTAACGTCTGGAGGAGTGCATTTAAAAACACATATTGGTTGCATTATAGGAACAAGCTTATTCTACGTAGGAAGTTCACTTTTAAGTAAATACATTGTAATAGAACCATTATATATAAAATACATACTAATAGGGATTACATGGATATTTAGCATGATAATGATAAAATTATATGCACCAGCAGATACAGAAGATGTTCCAATTTTAAGGAAAAAAGAAAGAAGTATAAAGAAAAATTTATCATATATAACAATGACATTAACACTTGTAGCTTCAATAATTGTAAAAGATACAGTGCTTTCAAATTTGTTAATATTTCTAACAATTTTTCAAACAATTTGGATTAGTAAATTTACATATAAAATAACAAATAATAAATATGGATATGAAGAATATGTAAAATTAAAAAATGTAACATAATTGAACGACATATAAAATAAAGAAAAAAGGGGGGGAATAAAAATGGTAAAATTATTAGCAAAATTAGCAGAAAAATATGCAAAAAGAACAAATACAGCATGCTTTTTCTGGACAGTTTTACATCAACCAAAAATGCCTGCTTCACTTGTAAAAAAAGACTAATAAAATAAGAAGTAAAAAAGAAAGCTGTGTAAAAAACAGCTTTTTTTAATTATAAATTTCCAATTGTTGTGTAAAAAACTCACCAGATTTAGTAGTAAACAAATTTAAATTATTATTTTTCTTTAAAATTTTACGAACTTCCCATAAGCCTAGACCATGGCTTTTTCCATCAAAATCGTTTTTTGAAGTATAGCCCTTTTCAAAAATTTTATCAGTATTAACATCTTTATTTGTGTATGTATTAGATATAACTATTAATTGTCTATTTAGTTTAGCTTCTTTTCTAATTGTTAAATTAATCTTTTTTACATCATTACATTTATTACTTGCTTCTATTGCATTATCGAGCAAAATTCCTAAAACTCTTGTTAATTCATATGTTTTCATATTTATATCTGCTAAATTAGAAAAAACTTCAACTTCCATAGAAATCCCCATATCTTCTGCTTTGTGATATTTAGAAGTAATTAAACTATATGCTGCAGGATTTTGTACTAGTTCTGGGTTTAATATAGATAAGTTATTAGATTTTCTGCAGTCTTTCATCAAATCATTGTAGTAGTCCTTTAAACCATCCATATTATTGGTAGCAATATAACCACCTATAGATTGAACAATGTTTCCAAAATCATGTTTAAATCCTCTAATATTGTCATATAAAATATTTAAAGTTTTATTATATAATCTTTCTTCTTCCAAACTTGCAGTAGTTTCCTCTAGTTTAATAGTTCTTGCTAAGCTATACATAGTAAAAATAAAATAAACCAATAAAACAAAAATATTTAATACAGTTAAAGTAAGAGGAATATAATAACTATATATTGTAGCTAAATATGATTGAACTGCCAAAGCAATTATACCAATAATCATATTAAAAAGTAGTATTAATTTGTCCTTTTTATTTAAACTATCTGTTATATTGATATTTATAGAAAAACGAATAAAAAATCTATATAATAAATATGCAGTAGTATACATTAATAAAGAACAAGTAAATTTTGCAAGTGGAATTTGAACGAATGTGTTTGTCGGTATTTTAGATAAAGTTACACAAATATTTAATAATATTGATGAAAGAACAACAAAAATTATATAAGGTATTATTTCTGCTAAAATAGCTTTTAAAATATTGGTTTTAAAATAACATATACTAAAATTGGATAAGCAATTAAATTAATAAAAGTATAATATGGAGAAGGAACAAAAAGAGAAGTTAGTGTTCCTATAACAGAAAAGGAAATTGAATAAAGCACTAATTGTTTATTAGTATGTTTTATTTTTAAAATAGTAGTAAATAATAAGCAAGTTACAAAAGCTTCTATTATTGAGAAAGGTATAGTCAATATATTGATTAAATTTTGATTTTCAGTTGTTAACGCAGTCCATATTGTTTGCAAAATTTCCATTTTTAAAAACCTCCAAAATTTCATTTTTATATTTAGATCCAATAAAGCAATTACTATTATTTGGGAATAAAATAGTATTGGCAATTGAATTTACATTAGTAATATTTTTAACATTTACTATAAAAGATTTATGACATCTTACAAAGTTTTCTGGCAGACAATCTTGAATTTTACTAAAAGAACTATAAGTTTCGTAAGTACGAGTATTTGTACAAAAAACAAGTTTCATGCCATCCTTTTTTATATAGTTTATTTCATTTTGATTTATTATAGTATTATTACTTAATTTAATATATTTAGCAGGGCTTTGGCGAATATCTTCCATGAGCCTTAAAATAGTTTCTTCTAGTCTATCATCAACAATGGGCTTAGGAATATAATCAAATGTTTTATATTTATACGCCATAAGAACATATTCTAAATGTCCAGTAGTAAAAATTATATATGCATTTTTATTAGTTTTTCTAACTATGTTTGCAATATCAAATCCAGTAATTTCTGATTTTAAATTTATATCTAAAATTAATACATCAAATTTATTTTTTTTAACAAACTCAATAACTTCATTTGCTTTAGAAGATTCTAAAATAATAGAAGCGTCTATATTGTGTCTGATAAATATAGATTCTAACATTTTGGAAAGTCTAGAAAGAACAGAAGCATTGTCATCGCATAAAACAAAATTTAACATATATGCCTCCTATAGGTAATATAATTAACTATAAAAAACAAAAATGAAGCTACATAAAAACAAAAAAATTACTATTTTTTTCCAAAAACAAACTAAATATAATATAGTCCAAAAAAATTTTATTGTCAATATAAAAAATAAAATCTAACAGTTACGAGTAATTATTAACAATGACCAGAACTTCAAAAAGGAGGATTTTCATATGAGATCTAATAAAATAGCATATATATTGCTAGCAACTATAGTGTGTATATTTACATTTAGTGTGATGATGATAAATAATAGTGCAAACCAAACAAGTATAACAACAAGCACATCAAGTTTGTCAAATAAAAAAATAGGCTGGGGAATAAAAAGAAATGATAACCATGAGCAACCAGATTTAGGAAGTAAAAATAAAGAATTATTAGAAAAATATGATGGAATAGCCATGGGAAATAAAGAAGAAAAACTAGTATATTTAACATTTGATGAAGGGTATGAGGCAGGCTATACCCCTAAACTATTGGATATATTAAAACAAAACAATGTTAAAGCTGCATTTTTTATAACAGCACATTATTTAAATACACAGCCAGAATTAGTGCAAAGAATGATTGATGAAGGACATATAGTTGGAAATCATACAGTAAACCATAAAAGTATGCCAGATTTAGATGACGAAAAAATTAAAAGCGAAATCATGGAACTTCACAAATCAGTATATGAGAAATTTGGCTATGAAATGAAATATATAAGACCACCAATGGGAGAGTATAGTGAAAGAACTCTAGAAATAACAAAAAGTTTGGGCTATACAACAACAATGTGGAGTTTTGCATATGATGACTGGAACGAACAAAAACAAGGTAGAGAAGAATATGGGAAAACAAAAGTAATTTCTAATGTGCACAATGGAGCAATAATACTATTACATGCAAATTCTGTAGACAATAGTAATATATTAGAATCTTGCATAAAAGAAATAAAAAACATGGGATATGAATTCAAAAGTCTAGACGAATTTAAATTGTAATTATATTTTAATTTTTGAGAAAATATATTGCAAATTTTGTAGGGGTCGCACTCCTGGGCGACCCGAAGACATCATGAAAATCGCCACAACAAATCCCAATTTTTAGAGGAGGAGAACATGAAAAATAAAAGACACACAAGATTTTCTAATAAGGTAAACCAGATTTTAGAAGTCCCAAGAGAAGTAATGGAAGAAGTCCCCAAATTTACAATAATTAGTTTTGATGAAATGTTAATAGAAAATTATAAGGGAATTTTAGAATATGAAGAATTTTATATAAAGCTTAGTACAAAAATAGGACTAATAAATATAAATGGATTTAATTTAACATTAGAACAAGTAACAGAAGATGACATATCAATAAAAGGAAAAATAGAAAGTGTATCAATCGAAAGAACAGAATAAATAAGAACGGAGGATAAAAGGTGTTTTTAAAAATATTACTAAACTACATATTGGGATATGTAAATATAAAAGTTGAAGGATTTTTTATAGAAAGATTTATAAATATTTGTATAAGCAAGAAAATATTACTATGGAATATGAAAAGAGAAAAATCAACAATATTATATGCAAATATTGGAATACAAGACTATAAGAAATTAAAAAACATAGCTAAAAAAACTAAAACAAGAATAAGTATACAAAGCAAAAAAGGAATGCCATTCTTATTACATAGGTATAGAAAAAGAAAAATATTTGTTGGGCTATTGGCAATAATATTTATTGCTTTATTCATGATGTCAAAATTTATATGGAATATAGAAGTAAAAGGAAATACTAGAATTTCAAAAATAGAAATCTTAGAAGAATTAAGTAAAAACGGATTAAAAATTGGAACATACAAAGGAAAAATAAATGCGAATTCAGTTATAAATAAAATTAGACTAGATAGAGAAGATATAGCTTGGATAGGAATAGACATAGAAGGAACAAATGCAATAGTAGAAATAAAAGAGACAAGTAAAGCACCAGAAATAATAAATGAAAATGAATATTGCAATATAATATCAAATAAAGAAGGTATGATTACAAAAATTAATGTTCAAAATGGTACTGCCGTAGTAAAAGAAGGAGATATAGTAAAAGAAGGAGATACCTTAGTTTTAGGATATTTAGAAGGAAAATATACAGGAATTAGATATGTACATGCAAAAGCAGATATAGAAGCAAAAATTTGGTATTCAAAAAAAGAAAAAGTTTTTTTAAAACAGCAAATACAAGTTCCCACAGGTGCTACGGAAGAAAAGTATACATTAAATATAAATAATTTTAAAATAAATTTTTATAAAACCCTTTCAAAATTTGAAAATTATGATACAATAAATGAGAATAAAAAATTAAAGCTACTTTCTAATTTTTATTTACCGATAGAAATAATAAAAAAGACGAACTACGAGTACAAATACGAAGAGAAAATATATACGGAAGAAGAACTTGCAAAGCTAACAGAAGAAAAAATAGAAAAAGACTTAGACGAAAAAGTATCACAAAAAGAAAACATAATAAACAAACAGACTAATATTTATCCAAACGAAGATTACATAGAGGTAGAAGTCATATATGAAGTGCTTGAAAACATCGGTAGCGAAGACAAGATAATATTTTAAAGGAATGGGTGGTAATATGGAACAAAGGAGCCTAAGGGTCTTAGATACAAACAAAACATTTTTCTCAAAATTAACTAGCACAATTACAAAAATGCTTATACCAACAAAAGTAAGCATAAATGGAATGATGATTTCTATAAAAAGAAATAATTTAATAAAGGCATATTCAAATTATGAGGTTGCCGTAAAAGAAGACGATATAGATAAAAAAGATAGTCTATTTAAAAAATATGAAGAAGCATATAGTTTATATCTAGAAGCAATAGACAAATATATAATGGATTCTGTATACAAAAAGGTTAAAAATAATACAGCATCAGAATTTGAAAAAAATGCTCTTGCAAAATACTATATGGTAGTAAGCTTAAAACAAAATCAATATATAGAATATAAATATAAAAAGCAAGAATATTTACTTAAAGTAGATTACGAGTCAGTGATAAACTTAAAAAAGCAATCTACAATAGATAAGTATAATGAGTTTTATGTTGCAAAAATGGACTCATTATATAAAGGACTTTTAAAAAATTATTCAATACAATTAGCAGATACTGTAAGTAGTAAAGTAGAAGAAATAAACAATATATATACAAAAATATTTAAATGTTTAGAAGACTATATATCAGATATATTACCAATAAAAATGAGAATAAATAATGGTGAAGAATATAAAAATATTCTAAACGATTACGATAAATATGAAACAATGCAAGTAGGAAAACAAGACGAAAGAGACATTATAAGAAAACAAATGGTGCTATTAGGAATTAGTAGAGAATTATTTACACATAGTCTTCCACTAATTGCAGCAGAACAATGCTATATAAAACTATTGAAAGATACAAGAAAATTATTAGAAAAGCAAGAAAGCAAAGCTAAAAAAGAAAGGACATTTGAGCTTTTAATAGAACTAATAGAAGAATATAATATACGACTACTATCTACAAAAGTATATTGGGACAAGCCAGAAGAAAGAGAAGAATATAAAAAGTTCTGGGCAAAATATAATGAAATTCAAAAAATAGAAAATGAAGAAGAAAAGAAAGAACAAAAAGAAATACTATTCTTAAAAAATGACTTAAAGAAACTAAACAGAAGTAAAAACAATTACAGTAAAGTAATAAAAATAATAAAAGAAAAATTAGTACAACAAGGAGCAATAAGACAAATAAAAAATACTTGTAAAACTATGGAGGGGAGCTATAAAAAGCAAGTAGCATAAAGCTTGCTTTTTGTAAGATTACTAAATGAAAGTTGTAGAAATAAATTTTTTGGATATAGAAGAAAATAAAGAATATGAAAACACAATAAACAAAGTAGTAGAAAAATGCTTTGAGGAAGAAAACTTGCAAAATAAAAATTTATATATAAATGTGATTTTAACAGATCCAAAAAACATAAGGGAAACTAATAAAAAATATAGAAATATCGATAAAGAAACAGATGTGCTATCATTTCCAATGTTTGAAAAAGATGAGATACCAAATATAGAAGGAAACATACCAGATGTATTAGGAGATATAGTAATATCAATAGACAGAGTGAAAGAACAAGCAAAAGAATATGGACACAGCTTTGAAAGAGAATTATCATATATGGTTGTTCACGGATTCTATCATTTAATGGGATATGACCATATGAAAGAAGACGAGAAGAATATAATGAGACAAAAAGAAGAAAATGTCTTAGAAAAATTAAAAATATTAAGGTAAGGGTGAAATTAATGGGAAGAAGAGAAAAAACAAAAGCAAAAAATGCAAATGGAGTAAAAATATTAATAATAATACTTGTATTACTATTGATAGTTGCAGGAGTATTATTTGCATTAAAAGCATTAAAGAAAGGACAAGTAGAACAAGTTAATAATGGAGAAGTTCAACAAGAAGAGAAAGAACAACCAAAATTAAAAATAGTAAATCAAAATTCTAAATCTAGACCATATGCAGTTATGATAAATAATAACCATGCAGCATGGCCACAATGTGGAATAGGTGATGCATATATAGTATATGAAATTGTTGCAGAAGGTGGAATAACAAGAATGATGGCACTTTACAAAGACCAAGATACAGCAAAAATTGGTTCAATAAGAAGTGCAAGACATTATTTTATAGATTATGCAGAAGAAAATGATGCAATATTTGTACATTGGGGAGGAAGTCCACAAGCATATTCAAGACTAAATTCAATAGATTCAATAGACGGAATAGCACTAGAAGGATCAGTATTCTTTAGAGATAAAACACTAAAAAGAGATTTAGAGCATACTGGATTTACTAGCATGAAAAATGTAAAAGAATATGCAGATAAAAAAGGTTACACAAGAGATACTAAAAAAGATTTATTATTAAATTACAGCATAGAAGATATTGACATGAGCAATATACCAAATGTTCAAACAGCAGATAGTGTAAGTATAAAATACTCAGATTATCATACAACAAGCTATAAATATGATGCAGATAAAAAAGTATATTATAGAAGTATGGCAGGAAAGCCAAATGTTGACTTAAAAACAGGAGAACAATATACAGCAAAAAATATAATAGCATATGCAGTAGATAACTACACATTATCAGATGGAGAAAATAAAGGAAGACAAGATATAAAAAATATAGGAACAGGTAAAGGATATTATATCTCAGAAGGAAAAGCAATTCCAATAACATGGGAAAAGAAATCACACAGTGAGCAAACAGTATATAAATACGAAAATGGAGAAGAATTAAAAGTAAATGATGGAAATACATTTATACAAATCTATCCAACAACAGGATCAATAAGTATTAAAGCAAATGAAACAACACAAAACGCAGTATAAATATATAAAAAGAGACAAATTCAAATTTTTGAATTTGTCTTTTTTTCTCTAAAAAAATATGATAAAATAATTGCGTAAAAACAAATAAATAAGCGAGGTAAAAATGGAAAAATTTAAATCAGGATTTGTTTCAATAATAGGAAGAACAAATGTAGGAAAATCAACACTAATAAATAGCTTACTAGGAGAAAAAGTAGCAATAACAGCAAATAAATCACAAACAACAAGAACAGTAATAAAAGCTATAATAAATAACAAAAATTCACAAATAATATTTACAGACACACCAGGAATACACAAACCAAAAACAAAATTAGGAACAACAATGAATGATAATGCGTGGTCAACAATTCCAGAAGTAGATATAATTTTATTTATAGTAGAAGCAACATCAAATGGTATTGGAAAAGGAGACCAAATGATTTTAGAAAAGCTTAAAGAATCAAATAAAAAAGCAATACTAGTAATAAACAAAATAGATTTAATTGAAAAGGAAAAACTTCTAAAATTAATAGATTTATATAATAAAGAATATAATTTTGTCGCAACGATTCCAATTTGTGCAACACAAAATGAAAACACGAATAAAATAATAACAGAAATAGAAAAAAATCTTCCAGAGGGACCAGCATATTATGATGTAGAAGAATATACAGACCAAACGGAAAGACAATTGGTGGAAGAGCTAATAAGAGAAAAAGCATTAAGATTACTTGACCAAGAAGTACCACATGGAATATATGTAGAAGTAGAAAAAATGAAATTAAGAAAAACAAGCAAAAATCAAGATATATACGACATAGAAGCAACAATATATGTTTTAAGAAAGTCACATAAAGGAATAGTAATAGGAAAAGATGGAAGCATGTTAAAAAGAATAGGAACATATGCAAGACAAGACATTGAAAAAATGTTAGACACAAAAGTAAACCTAAAACTATGGGTAAAAATAAAAGAAGGTTGGCAAGATAATGACAGCATAGTAAAAAAATTTAAAAATGAATAAATTCATATAAAAAAACAAAAGATAAAATTAGAGGTAAAAGTACATATGCAAAAAGAAAAAAGGAAGTGTTTAATATGCTAAAACAAATTGCATGGAATACCTTTAAAAATACAGGAGATATAAATATATATTTAGAATTAAAACAAATAACTAATATAGAAGAAAATATGAAAGTAGGAAATTATGAAACTATTGAAAGTAAAAGGAGTAGTAATTGCGGAAAAAATAGTATCAGACTTTGATAAAATAGTTACAATACTAACACCAAATATACGGAAAAATAGAAGTTGCAGCAAAAGGCTCACGAAGACCAAGGAGCCTTCTTCTTGGTGCAACTCAATTTTTGTGCTTTGGAGAATATCTTTTATATAAAAGTGGTAAAACATATAGCATAAATTCGTGCGAAACGATAGAGATGTTTTACAATATTAGAACAGATTTGGACAAGCTACAATGTGCGTCAAACATAACAAAAATAGTAAATGAAGTAACAACAGAAAATCAAAATACATATAGAGTATTGCAACTATATTTAAACACACTTTACACAATATCAGAAACAGACAAAAACTTAAGCCTTGTAACATCTACATTTGTATTAAGACTGCTATCAATAATAGGATATAAACCAATAATAGAAGAATGCCAAAACTGCAAAACAAAAGATGATTTAAATTATTTCAGTTTTAAAGATAATGGACTAAAATGTAAAACATGTGGAAAATTAGACAAAGGAGCAATAGAAATAACAGACACAACAAAAGATGCAATAAGGTACATAATACTTGCCAATCCTAAAAAACTATTTTCATTTAACGTACCACAAGAAAGCATAAAAGAATTGCAAATAATTTCAAAAATATATTTACAAGAAAAACTAGAAAAAGAATTTAAACTATAAATAAAATTCATAAAAATTCTTGCTAAATAAAATATATTAATATATAATACAAATACAAACACTTTGAAGGGAGAGATTTTTATGAACATAACAATAACAGGAAAAGAAGTAAAGGCAACAGATGCAATAAAAGATTATGTAGAAAAAAAGATGGAAAGAGTAGAAAAATATTTTGATGGAGATATAGATGTTTCTGTTACAATAAAAACAGAGGGGGCAGAACAAATAGCGGAAATGGCTGTTAAAGTAAAACAAGACTCATATAGAGCAGTAACAGCACACAAAGATATGTACGCATCAATAGATAAAGACATAGACATATTAGAAGGACAAATAAGAAAATGGAAAACAAAAAAAGATAAAGCAAATAAAGAAGATTCTATAAAAGCATTAAACAACTTACCAACAGAAGGAGCTGTAGAAAACGAAATAATAAAAACAATTTATTATGATTTAAAACCAATGACAGCAGAAGATGCAAAACTAAAATTACAAGAAAAACCACAAGACAGATTTATAACATTTATAAATCAAGAAACAAACAAAGTAAATGTATTGTTTAAAATGAAAGATAACAAAAACTTTGGTTTAGTAGAACCAGAAGCATAATAGATTATAGCATTTTTATATACTAGGAAATGAGAAATTTTCTAGTATATAAAAATAAAGAAGGCAGGAACTTTAAGTTCCTGCCTTTATGTATAAATACACAAAAGTAAAAACTAAAAATTCCTGCTAAAACTAAAATAGAATTAATAACTATTTCATGTTATTTTCAGCTTGTTGGATTAATTTTTTAACCATGTTACCACCTATTCTACCAGCGTCTTTTGCAGATATATCACCATTATATCCGTTTTTTAGGTTAACTCCAACTTCGCTAGCTACTTCATATTTGAATTTTTCTAATGAAGCTTTTGCTTCTGGAACTAAAGTTTTACTTGAATTTGATGCCATTTCTTTTCACCTCCTAGGACTGAAATTAATCATTTAAAAGCAACATTTGCTTTTCAATAATTATGATGTACATAAAAAGATTTTTTAAACTAGAAATTTTTGTAAAAATTATTTGTATGTTGAAATTAAACAAATTGGTGTAAAATATGTATATTGCAAAGCCTACGATGCCTTCGGGTCGCCGATGGCGGCGACCCCTACATCGTTTGCAACAAATCACACTCTCACATCAATTAAGCAAATTCTAATTTGTTGCAAAAAAATGTTGAAAATAGATTTGCTAATGATATAATAAAGAAAAAACAAAGGAGTAATTATTAATGTATAAATTAGTAGCAATGGATATAGACGGAACTCTGTTGGATTCCTACGGAAATATCTCAAAAGAGAATATAGAAGCAATAAAAAAAGCAAAAGAACAAAACATAGAAGTGGTTTTAACATCAGGGAGAATGCCAAAAGCAATGTTAGCAATTGCAAGTGAAGCAAATGCTAATAACTATTTAATTTGTGGCAATGGAGCGATGATATATGATGTAAATAAAGAGAAGATAATTTATAACAATTATCTTTCAAAAAAGAAATTGCTTGAAATTATAAAAATATGTGAAGAAAATAGCATATATTATAATGTTTACACTAATGATGTTATTGTTACCAAATCTTTAAATTATAATCTGTTATATTATCAAAATGAAAACCTAAAAAATCCAGAAGAAAAAAGAATAAAAATGTATATAACAGAAGATATATATAATTATGTGGAAAATTACACAGGAAATGACTTCTTAAAAATAACAATATGTGACAGCGATGAGCTTGTTTTCAAAAGTATAATAAACAAATTAAAATCAATAAAACAAGTAGATATTTTAGAAGTTTCTCATATGTCAAAAAAGATGATAAAACATGGCTCACAAGAAATAGAAATAGCATATTTTTATACAGAAATAACAAACGAAAATGCAAATAAATGGACTGCAATAGAAAAATTGATAGAACACTTAGGAATACAAAAAGAAGAGGTCGTTGCAATAGGAGATAATATAAATGATGAACCAATGATAAGAAATGCAGGTCTCGGAGTAGCAATGGGGAATGCATCTCCATATATTAAAAGTATAGCCAAAAAAGTAGTAGCAGATAACAATTCAAGTGGCGTAGCCGAAGCTATTAAAGACATTTTAAACTGACAAAATATTACAGTTATATTACAAAAATATTATTTTTAAATTACAACATTCTAATTTGTTGTTTTTACAGTGGAAATGTTATAAAATATAATAAAATACGAGTTATTAGGAGGAGTTAATTATGGCAGTAAACCCAATGCAAAAGAAAGCAAGAAATTCATTCTTACTAGGAATGATAATCACACTTATAGTGTGTGCAATAATAGGAGTTATACTTTATATTGCGGTAATAGGACCAGAAAATAAAGCAAGTAAAGAAAAAGGAACAGCAACAAAAGCATATGCTTTAAATAGAGACGTAAAATCAGGACAAGAGATTACAGCTGATATGCTTAGCCCAATAAATACATATTCAAATTTAATACCTCAAAACTATATAGATTCAACAATATTAACAAGAGTAGAAAGTGGAAAAAAGGTAGTGGCTAAGGTAGATTTATACAAAAACACAATATTAACTGCAAGTACAGTAACAACAGAAGAAAATACTGTAACTAAAGATGTAAGAACAATGGAATATAATATGCTAACATTACCAATAAATCTTACTATTGGAGATTATGTAGATATAAGAATAACATTCCCAGATGGACAAGATTTTATAGTAATAGCAAAGAAAGAAATAAAAAATATTCAAGGAAATACAGTTACATTTGATATGTCAGAAGCAGATATAGTAATGCTAAATAGTGCGATTGTTGAATCATATATAATGAAAGCTTCTAATATATACATTGCAAAATACGTAGAACCAGGAATGCAAGAAAAAGCTGCAAATACATATGTGCCAACAGCAGAAGTTATAAGATTAATTGAAACTGACAGCAACATTGTATCTACAGCAAAAAATGAATTAACATCAAGATTTGATGCTAATATAAGAAGCCAAATGAATTCAACTGTTAACCAATATTCAGAGCAAGGATTAACAAATGTAGAAGAAGGAATACAAAAACAAATAGAGGATGCTAAAAAAGCAAGAGAAGAATACTTATCATCATTAGCTCAATAAAAAGACAAGAAAAAAATAGGAGGCTTGCAATTGAAAAAAATAGGATTTATAGGAGCATTCGATAAAACAGATTTAATATTATATGTTGCAAGAATACTAGTAGAATTACAAAAGAAAGTATTAATAATAGATTCTACAATATTAGGTAGAGCTAGGTACACAGTACCTAGCATTTCGCCTAGTAAGTGTTATGTAACAGAATTTGAAGGAATGGATGTAGCTATAGGATTTGATAAGATTGAAAATATAGAAGATTATCTAGGAACTGCACAATTACAATATGACATGATACTAATAGATATAGACACACATGAAGATTTTATTGGGTTTGATATGGAAAACGCAGATAAAAATTATTTTGTAACAGGATTTGATAATTATTCATTAAAAAAAGGATTGGAAGCAATAGGAAAAATGCAAAATAAAATTCCAATGACTAAAATATTGTTTTCAAGAGATATGTTACAAGAAGAAGATGACTACTTAAACTTTTTATCTTTTTACTATTCAATACAATGGAATGGAGATAAAATATATTTTCCATTCGATAATGGAGATAGCACAGTAATAATAGAAAATCAAAGAGCGGCAAAAATAAGTTTTAGAAACTTGAGTACAGAATATAAAGATGGGTTATTAGAATTAGCTCAACAAATCGTACCAGAAACAAGAAATGGAGAAATAAAGAGAATTATAAAAAATATTTAAAGGAGCAAAAGAAGAATGGCAATCATATCATTTTGGAGTGAGGGTGATAAGGAAACCGGAAAAACGTTGTCACTTGCAGCAATTACCACTCAGATATCAATAGAAAATACATATAAAACATTAATTTTTAATACAGAATACAATGACAGTACATTAGAAAACTGCTTTTGGACACCCAAAAAACCTAAAAAAGAAATGTTTATGATTGGCAATAGAGCAGACCTTGCAACTGGAACTACAGGCGTTGCAAAAGCTATATTAAGTAACAAAACTTCTCCAGAAATTATAAAGAATTATACAAAAACAATATATAAAAACAGACTAGAACTATTAACAGAAGACAACATAACACAAGAAGATTACCAAAGTCAAAGAAGAACATATAAAGAAATAGCAAAAATAGCAAATAAATATTACAACCTAGTTTTTGTGGACATAAGTGGAAAACCAGACGACCTTACTACAGCAAGTATCCTAGAAGAGTCGGATTTAATAATAGTAAATTTGCCACAAAACTTAAAAAAAATTAATGATTATATAGAATTAAAACAAACAAATAGAATTTTTAATAAAGATAAAACAATAGTGCTAATAGGAAAATGCGATAAAAACTCAAAATATAATGCAAAAAATGTATCTAGATATGCAAATATTAGAGATTTGTATCCAATTCCATATAACACTCAATTTTTGGAAGCAACAAACGAAGGAAAAATAACAGAGTTTTTTACAAAATTTAGAGGAAGAGTTCACCCAGATGAAAATACATATTTTCTAGACGAAGTTAAAGAAACTTCAGAAAGAATACTTGAAAAATTAAAAGAATTGCAAATGAGAACATAAAAAACAAAAGAAAGGGGCACAAAAAATGGTATTAAACATTATATTAATCTTTGTTGTACTAGTAATAGCTTTTGTAAGTGTAAAGTACTTTATAAAGAAGAACAAAGAGGCAGAAATTGAAGAGGATATTCCTGTAGAAGATAAAACATATACAATAGAGGCAACAATGGATTTCGTAAAAAGAAGATTAGACGAAATTACAAAAGTAAACCTTTATGATATAGGATTATCAGAAGAAGAACTAAAAAGAAGAAAAGCCAAAAAATATGAATTAAGAAAAGCTTTAAAAGGCTGTACATATGGAGACGTAAATGATAAAAAATATGTTAAGGAATTAATATATGATTTATTATACAAAGAATATGGAATAAATGAAACAAACATATCAAAAGCAATTCCATTTGACATACCATCACTTTTAACCCCACAAGATAAATTCGACATATTAATATATATGTACAAAAAAGATTTTGGATATGAAGCTTTAACACAATTAATAAAGAAATATAATTTAGCAACATTAAAATATGTAGCAGGAGAAGCAAAACCTTGTTATGTAATAACAAATGAAGAAATAAATGATATATACGAAAAAGAACAACTACAACTATCTTTTGCAGATAAATTAAATGTACTAACACAAAGAATATATCAACACTATAAAGGATATAGTAGCATAGATGAAATAAGAGACATGAACATAGATGGTGTATCTGGTGGTGTGTCTGGTTTACCAGAAAGCTTTTTAAGCCAAGTTGCACAAACAGATGGAGATTACCTAGAACAAATGACAGAACATAAAGTGCCAAGAGCATGTGACAGTATCTGGATTTTCTTCCAAGGTAAATCAATAAGATTAGCATTTCTTTCTTTTGGAAAAGAAAGCGAACTAAAAAGAGTATGTCAAAACATATACAAATACAATAACCCAGGACAATTATCAGATACAAACGGATTTAAAATTAACGAAATGAAAGACGGTTCTCGTGTTGTTGTTGTAAGACCAAGTTTCTCTGAAACATGGGCATTCTTCGTAAGAAAATTCGATGTAAAAAGAGCAACTCTAGAACAATTAATAGTAGCACCAGGAAAAGAAGATGCAATAGATTTATTAAAATACCTAGTAAAAGGAGCAAGAATTACAGCACTTACAGGTGAGCAAGGTTGCCGGAAAAACAACAATGCTTATGGGTATGATAGAAAATATATATGAGACAATGAACATCAGGGTTCAAGAAACTGCATTCGAGTTACACCTAAGAAAAATATATCCAACAAGAAACATATTATCATTTAGAGAAACAGATACAATTTCTGGACAAGCAGGTTTGGACGTTCAAAAGAAAACCGATGGTAGTGTTAACATTATAGGTGAGGTTGCAACAGACCCCGTAGCATCTTGGATGATACAAGCAGCCCAAGTAGCATCAAAATTCACATTGTTTACTCACCATGCTAAAACATTTCCAAACTTAGTAACAGCATTGCGTAACTCTATGCTTAGAACAGGTGTATTTACAGATGAAAGAACAGCAGAAGAGCAAGTTGTTCAAGTATTAAACTTCGACGTACACTTGGTAAAAGATTTTAGAGGTAGACGTTACATAGAAAGAGTAACAGAATGTATTCCAGTTGAAGATAAAAATGAATACACATATGAACATCAAAACGAAAAAACAATAGAAGGAAAATTAAGCAAATTTATGGACAATGCAACAAGATATTTTTCAAAAGTAACAAACAAAGAACTATATAAATATGTAAACATTATGGAATATAGAAATGACGAATATGTTATAACAAACAAAATATCAGATTATAACATAAAAGAAATGAGAAACAACATGGACGAAAACGACGTAGCAGAATTTGATAAATTTATCGAGAGAAACTGGGGAAAACAAAACGTAGGGGTTGCAGTTCACGGCGACCCACAACCAACAAGAAGAGGAAGACCTAAAAAAGCATAAAAATGAGGTGAGAAACAAAAGATGTCAAACCAAACAATATTATATTTTATGGCAGGTACAGTAGCACTATTCTTAATTGTAGTAATTGCATATGTAATATTAAGAAAAAAAATGGGTAAAAGCGAAATGAGAAAAATGAAAGAACTACAAGAAGGAACAAAAGAAAAAAAATTCTCATCAGACGTAACTTATCAAAAATTTTATCTAATATATAATAAAATTCCTCTATTAAAAAGATATGTAAAAAAACTAAGAAGAAAAATAGAGATTATAAGCATAGAGGATGAATACATAACAAGAAGACAAACAGCAAAAATAATAACAAACTCATTACTAGTAATAATACCATTAACACTTGCAATTTTCTTTTTTACAAAAGGAAATACGCTATTAAGAGTAATTTTATTAATGTTTGAAGTTTTCTTAATAGAAACAATAATGACAGGAATGGTAGACAAACTAGACACAAAATTATTAAAACAGCAAATTGATTTTTTTGCAGAAATAAGACATGCATATCATGAATTCAACATGGTAGAAGAAGCAATATATGAAGTATCACAAAATGACGAATTAGAAGTTTCTCGTCAAGGAGAAAAAATATATGAAATACTAATATCAGACGACCCAGAAACAGAACTAGAAAAATATTATGATGTTGCACCAAACAGTTATTTAAAAGAATTTGCAGGTATTTCATATTTAACAAGAGAATTTGGAGATAGAACAATAGATGGAGCATCGTTATACCTAAAGAACTTAAACAATATTACACAAGAAATGCAACTAGAAATATTGAAAAGAGATAAATTAGATTATGTATTTCAAAGTTTATCAGTAATTGCAATGCTACCAGTATTGTGTTTACAGCCATTAAGAAATTGGGCAGTATCAAATTTTTCTTTTACTTCACAATTTTATGATGGAAAATTAGGACTAATAGCACAAATCATTTTGATAATAGCAACACTTATCTGCTATATTTTAACAAGAAAATTAAAAGATAGTGGAGCAATAAAAGATGAATACAAAGATCCAAATAATGTATGGCAAATGAAATTATACAAAAATCCAGTAGCAAAAAAGATTATAGATTTATTTATTCCAAAAGAAAAAACAAAAGAATACAGGAAAATGATAAAACTAATGAAGGAATCAGCAACAAAACAAAAACTGGAAACCGTATATGTAAATAGACTTACAATATGTGTTGTTACATTCTTATGTTCAATACTACTATTTTTACAACTACACAATGTAGCAGTAGACTATGTATATAATGAGCCAACATCAGACTATAACATAATGGGATCAATGTCAGAAGCAGACCAAAAAGACGCAATGGAAGTAACAAAAGCACAAAACATAGTATTAGATAAATTTAAAGGAAATAGAAAAGCAACACCACAACAAATAGAACGAGAAGTAAGAATTTTAAAATTTTATCAAGATGCAACAGACCAAGAAATACAAAAAGCAGTAGGGCAAATACAAGATAAACTAAAAATTATAAACGCAGAATACTTAAAATGGTTTGAACTACTATTAGCATTTGTATTTGCAGGAATAGGCTATATGGGACCAAAATTAATGCTAATATTCCAAAAGATATTAAGACAATTAGAAATAGAAAACGAAATAATGCAGTTCCAAACAATAATACTAATGCTAATGAAAATAGAAAGAGTAAATGTAGAAATAATACTAGAATGGCTAGAAAGATATGCAAACATATTTAAAGAACCTATAACCAAATGTGTTAACAACTATGAAGCAGGTGCATGGGAAGCACTAGAAGAATTAAAAGAAGAGGTTGCTGCACCACAATTTATACGTATAGTAGAAAGCTTACAAGCAGCAGTAGAAAAAATACCTATTTCACAAGCATTTGATGAATTAGACAATGAAAGAGAATATTATCAAGAAAAAAGAAAAGAAACAAATGACAAACTTATATCAAGAAAGGGATTAATAGGAAAAATAGTGGGATTTACACCAATGGTATTACTATTTGTTGGTTACTTAATTATACCATTAGTTGTAATAGGATTCCTAAGCATGACAGAAGCATTTTCAACAATGTCCACATCTATATAAAATAGGAGGAGTATATGGAAAACGCATCAAAAGCTTTGCTAATTGCAGGAGGAGTATTAATAGCAATATTAATAGTGAGTGTATTAGTAGTAACACTTAATATTGTAAATTCTAATCAAAGAACACGAGAAAAAGCACTCGCAACAGAACAATTAGCAGAATTTAATCAGAAATATGAAGCATACAATAAAAAAGCTTTAAGAGGTACAGACATAATAACTCTAAAAAATATGGCAAAATCAGAAGAAAATGCTGTTAATCTTATTGTTACTGATATTAATGGAACAACCAATATTAATGTAGACCTTAACACAAACAAAACTGCTATATTTGCATGTACAAATGTAGAATATAGTAATGGAAGGATTACTGCGTTATCCTTTCAAAAAATAAAAGATTAAAATCAGGAGAATTATATATGGAAAACGCATCAAAAGCTTTAATAATTGCAGGAGCTGTTTTAATAGGAATTTTAATAATTTCTATGGGAGTTTTACTTGCAACAACATTACAAAAAACAGCAAAAACATATTATACTTCGATGAACACAAATGAAATTCAAAAATTTAATTCAGAAATAACAAAAAATTTTATAATAGAAAATGGAAATACATATATAACAGCCCAAGGAATAATAACATTAAAAAACATTTTAAATACAGAAACATATAAAGGAAGCGATATTCAAGATAATATTAGTGAAATTGTGGGAAACAATAGCGATGCTGAATTTTTAACAACAAATGGAACAAAAAATAAAAAATATAAAGTTGAAATTAATTATTCAGACCAAGGAATGATAAATAAAATTATTATTAAGTGATATTTAAGCTCAAACTTAAAAGTATAGGGTAATGTAGGGGTCGCTGTCCTCGGCGACCCGCACTTCTAAGACAATGCTTAAAATCATTGTAAAAAGCAAAAAAAATATTGCATAATATCGCAAAAAAAGTTATAATTATGGAGGAAGTATATTTGAAAAAATCATTTTTAATAATAACAGCAATAATACTAATTATAATATTCATAGTACTAGGGTATATTTTTGAAGCACAATCAAAACAAAATGAAGCTATATCATACAATAAACAATACGAAAATTATTTAGGAAAAGAAATATACGGAGCAGAAATAGCAACACTAATAAACAAAGTAACAGAGCAAAATGAAAGAAACAATGTTTCAAAAGATGAAAATGGATATTACATAGATAATGGCACAAATAGTATAAAAATAGATTTAAAAATGATAACAGTAGAAAAAACATATCCAATGGAATTAATATACAAAAATGATGTTACAAATTTTGTTAAAAACTTTAATGTAATATTATTTAAATGCACAAATATAGAGTATCATAAAGAAACAGGCAAAGTTAGCAAACTTATATTTGAGCAAATAGAAAAATAAGTTAGTTTTCAATATTTTTAGGACAAGCTCCTAAAATTCAAAAGATAAATATCAAAAATTCAAAGGAGGAATATTTTATGGAGAATGCATCAAAAGCTTTAATAATTGCAGGTGCAATATTAATATCAATTTTATTAATAAGTTTAGGAATTATAGCTTTTAATTCATCAAAATCTACATCAGAACAAGCTGGTTCAACAGCAAATCAAATGGAAGATGGAGCTAAAAGAGGAGTTAATTCAATTCAAAATTCATTAACAAATATATTATAATGAATTGATGTAAGGATAATTAAATAAGTATAATGAACAAAATAAATTTTGTTCATTATACAAAAATACTAAGGAGTAAATTATGGAAAATGCGTCAAAAGCTTTAATAATAGCAGGTTCAGTATTAATTGCTATTCTAGTAATAAGTTTAGGTTTAATTATATTTAAATCTACATCAGGAACAACAGATCAAACACAAGATTTAGGAAAAACTTTAGAAGTACAACAATTCAACTCACAATTTCTTAAATATTGCGGAGATTCTGTAAAAGGAAGCCAAGTAAGAACTCTATGCGAAGTTATAATTGCACACAATGCCAATTCCAAGAATACAGTTTCAATAAATGGAAACGTTAATGCAAATGACATAAGTAGTTATAGAAATGGGATTAAGCCTAATAAGAATTATAGCGTAGAAGTAACAGAGTATACTGAAGGTTTAATAAGTAAAATAACTGTAACACAACACAATAATTAGTAATAAACTAAAAAAGGAGAGATAATATGGAAAATGCGGTAGATGCTTTAAAAATTGCATTTGGTGTATTAGTATTCGTAATAGCACTTACAGTAGCGTTTGCCTTACTATCTCAAGCAAAAGCAACATCAGATATAATGCTATTTGCAAGTGACAAAACAAATTACTATACATATAGTAAGGATGCAGATGATGCAGAAGGAAGAATAGTAGGTGCAGATGTTGTAATATCATCACTATACAGATACTATAAAGAATCAGTGGTAGTTCGTGTGTATGATGGCACTAATTTAATAGGTGATTTTAACACAGAAACAGATAAAGGACTATCACAAAGAGAAAGAAAAAAAAGAGTCAATGATTGGATAAAAGAAAATTCGAACACATTAAAAGGCCAATTTTTAGAAACATTTGACGAAGTAAAAAAAGGTGGCGAATATATAGTAGAAGACGATGGCTCAGAACTTACAGTACAATCAGGACAAACAAGTATATATATAACATATACAAAAAAATAATAAAAAGGATGTAAAATATAAAATAGGAGGTTTCTTATTATGTCAGACACATTAATAACAATTATTGCAATATTTTTAGCAGCAGTTTTAATGTTTGTATTTCCATTAATGGCGGTATCAAACAATCAAGAAGATGTAACACAATTAGCAGTAACAGAAGCAACACAAGAATTTGTAAATAAGGCTGCAACAAAAGGCAAAATCACACAGGAAGACTATGATGCCTATGTGCAAACATTAGGTGCAACAGGAAATACTTATGATATAAAATTAGAAGTACAACACTTAGATGAAAACCCAGGTAAAAAAACTAGTACAACATCAGGAGATATGATAGGAGAAAATGTTAGATATTCAACATTTACAGATGAAATATTAAAAGGAATTGATGATAATAACGGAACATATTCACTATCAAAAGGCGATAATGTTATAGTAACAGTAAACAATACAAACACAACATTGGCACAATTATTAAGAAACTTCGTATATAAAGTAACTGGTTCAGATACATATCAAATAGGGGCAAGTGCTTCTGCTTTGGTTGTAAGTAATGGAAAATAAAATGCATAAAGATGCATATTTCTAATGTCTCACATAAGGGGAACAGCAAAACATATGTTATCCTTATGTGAGACATTAAAAATATGTACCTTTTAATTACAAAAAACAAATAAAGAGGTGGACTAATGAAACTACAAAACATGACAGTAATATTTATAATAATAATGATACCTATAATATTAGTTGTATCATATTATATAGGACTTCAAATAAATACAATAACAATGCAAAAAAACTATACAGTAAAATTGCAAACAGCAGCCAAGGATTCTATACAAGCACTAGAAATAAATACTGTAGAATGGAATAGTGCATCATCTAATCTAGCAGATTCAAAAAGAAGAGACGTATTAGCCTCTATAAACACCTTTACAACAAGCTTGGCAAATAATATGGGAATAGGTGGAGCAGGAAAAGGAAGAATACAAACATACATACCAGCAATAGTATATACAATGTATGATGGATATTACATATATTCAGCATCATTGATGAAAGATCAAGACACGGATAAAGATGGGTTAACACAGTTTGAAAAAGACACAAGCGGCAAAGATACTGGAAATATTAAGTATAATACTGAAGGAACTCCTTCATACCAATACATACTAAAACCATACTCGCCATATTCAGCAAGATATGCAAATGAAAATGGAAACGTAGATGTAACAGTAAACTACACATTAGATAATTACATTAGGGTATATGGAACCGTAGGTGGTAAATATCAAACAAAAGAAGGTTATTTAGTAGTTTGTGATAATAATGCAGGAGTAAGAGTTAATAAAAATGGTGGTAGTATAAGTGGAATAACATATAGAGGGGCTACAATAAAGCCAGAAGCATTAACAGAACAAGTATATACAGACGAAGGTGTAAAAGAATATCAATACATTTATGACCAATACGATAACAAACTATATTGGGATGGAAGCAAGTATTTTTCAGTAGATAAAAATAATAAAAAAGTGTACTTACAAAATGCTTTACCAGAAGGAGATGCAGGCTTTTCAATAACAAATAGATTTAGAAAAATATCAATTCCAATGTATGATAATAGGGAAGACGAATGGACAGTACAAAAAGTATTTCAAATACTAAATCCAGGGGGAGGATATAAATTTTATTATGAAAACCAAAGTGGTGCATTTGTAGAATTTACGAGCGTTGAAAATATTGATGGAAGTGATAATAAAAAACTAGCAGGTGTGGAAGTAGAAAAAGATAAAGATTTTAGTGCAATAAATTATTGCGTAGAATCTTATGTATTCACAAAATGGGTAACAAAAAATTTAGGAAGCATAACAGTTGGAGATATGCAAATTTCTACAGGAAACAGCATAAACAGCTTAAAAAACATAACATCAGCAGAACAACAATATTATGGCCAATACAATAATGTTGATGACAGTGCAAAGATATTTGAAATTAGCGAAGATAACAACCCAGACCCAGAAAATGACACTGCGTATGCAGAGTCAGTATTGGCACAACACAAAAAAGACATAATAATAAATACAATAGAAAAAAATTTATCACAAGCAACAGCACAAGCACAAGGAATGAACCCAAACTATGAATACAGACTACCACAATTAAGCTATGATGAGTGGGAACAAGCATTAAGCAACATATCTATAATTGCATTTATGCAAGGAATGCCAATAGGTTTAAAATACTATAATAATTATGCAATAGCAACAAGCACATTAAATAAAGAATTCGTAGACCCAGATGAGCTATACTTTGCAGGAAAAGATGACCAATATTATCATCAAAGACAATGCGAACAAGCAACAGGTAGTGACTATGTAGGATATAGAAGTATAGATTATGTAGCAAAAAGTTACGAAGTAGGAAATGGCACAACAAAGTCAACAAGATATTATTACCCACATGCCAACAAGGACAATAACTATGCAGAACTAGAATGTTATTACTGCTTAGTAAATAGGTCAACATATAAAAATAATGGAAGATGGAATGGTAATCTTCTATATAAAAATTGGTCAGACTCATACTATAATGCATTAGCAAGAGAAAGATATATGCAATTAGACGAGCCAGGAACATATAAACCAAACGTTACAATAACAAAAACAGCTTCCGAGAGTTCGGTTGAATATGGAGATTCTATTACTTATATCATAAAAATAACAAATAACGGAATAGTAGATGACACTATAACATTTTTAGACTATTGGAATACAGATGAATTAAATAGAGAGGAATCAGATATAAATGTAAGTAGCACAAAAAATAGAGGATCTAACAAAATAGAAATTGTTGATTGGAACGATAATAATAATAATTTGTCAGGCATCAGTTCAAAAGACAATGTTGGAATATATATATATGCAGGAGAAACAATTACAATTACATATAAAGCTATACCAAAAGGAACCTTAGGAAAGGATATTAAAAATACAGCTGCAATATATTCTTTTACAAATAAAGACATAGAATTGGATAGAGGGACAGCAACCACAAGCGTAGAGAAAAAAGTAACAGCTAATGTAAATACTGTAATAGAACAAAAAAATATATATTTGGTCCTAGATACATCAAATAGTATGGATAGATGGATATATTCAAATCCAGATGCTATATTAGAATGGCAAAAAGGTGTAGGTGACGGAACATATCCAAAAGCCGTTAGAAAATTTATTCAAGATGTAAGGGAAAAAGGAAGCAGTGTTAAGGGAGGTGTTTTATTTAACCAGGGTGCTGTGAAAAAAGAAACTAGTGACATAGAAGAAAAGAAGGACATATGGAAAACATTAGGAGGAACTCTTTATGTAAAAGCATTAAATATGGCGAAGAATGAAGTTGAAGAAGGAGACATAATGGTATTCTTTACTGATGGTAACCCTACCTATGGCTTTGTAGGATCAGGAATAGAGATTAAATATAGTGCAACATCAAAGCTTTGGAAAAGCATAAAGAATGAAGCTGATGAAATAAAAAGAAAAGGAGTAACAATTTATACTGCAGGATTTGGTAACGAATCCAATTTAGATGGTCTAAAGAAAGTTGTTGCTTCACCAGAAAAAGCATTTTATGGAAATAATATAGATACTTTATTTGAAGATATTTTTAACGGAGTATTTGAAGATAAGTTAGAGGGAATAGAAAAAGAATATAAATCAATAAAAGGAAAGATACAATTACAATATGTAAATAGAATAGAAGAAATAAATATAGGAGGAAACAAATTACAAAATTTCAAGGATTATATAGAAATTACGGATGAGACAGATTCAAAAAATATAAAGGGAACCTTAGACTTAACAAAACTCAATAATGCTGACTTGTCAAAGCCTATTTCAATAATTTATAAATAATTTAAGAAAAACTCTATTTCAAAGTGGACAGAATTTCTGTCCACTCATTTTCTGTCGAAAAATCAAATAATCCCACGAACGATTTATCTTGAATTCTAAACACAAATATGATACAAAAATAATATAAATTCTGGCAATAAATCAAATTGCCAAAGCAGATTTATTTCAAAAAAAGAATTAATTCTTAAAAAATCCAAAAAATAAAACTAAATAAAAAATAAAAACCGGCATTTAAATATGTTTATTAATCATGCTTGCATTGAAAAAGTATTAGGTATAAATTTCACCTTTCACATTGCACATTTTTTTATAAAACAAAGGAAAAAAATGTAAAATGTAGAATAATATAATTATAGGATGATAATTTGCAAAATCTAAAAATTCACGGAAAATTCTTTCCAAAAAATTTCCAAATTAAGAAAATATTAAATATGGAGGTGATAAAATATTAATTGAATAATAAACCATTACAAAGAAAGAACGTAAGATTAAAGCATTATGATTATTCATTAGAAGGTTATTATTTTATAACAATATGTACAAAGAACAGAAAAGAGATATTAGGAAAAATAAATGTAGGGGTCGCACTCCTGGGCGACCCAAATAAAATAAATTTAACAAAAGCAGGAAACACTGTAAAAAAGCATATAAATAATTGTAATAAAATATCTGATAATATATTTATAGATGAATATGTAATAATGCCAAATCATATACATTTTATAATTGTATTAAAAAATGGGTCGCCCAGGAGTGCGACCCCTACAATTCCAAAAATAATTAATGCATATAAATCAATTGTAACAAAAGAAATAGGATATCCGATATGGCAACGAAACTACTATGAACACATTATAAGAAATGAAAAAGAGTATTATGAAATAAAAAGATACATTAAAAATAATATTATAAAATGGGAAGCTGACAGATATTATTAAAAAATAGTCAAAATAACAAAACCACATTGACAGAAGACTTGGAGATACATATAATAGAGATACCAAAGATAAATAGAATGTTAGAAAATGGAAAACTAAAAAAATGGATATTATTTTTGGAAAATCCTGAAGGGGAGGAAACAAAAAGAATGGCAGAGAAAGAAAAAGAAATAAAAGAAGCAATAAATAAGGAAAAGAGAGAAATTGCCAAAAAGATGTTACAAAAAGGTATGCCATTAGAAAACATAGCAGAAATAACAGGATTATCAAAAGAAATAATAGAACAATTATAAAAACAAATTAATTTCAAAAAAGAATTAAAATTTTAAAAAATGGTTATTCTAAAAATAAAGAGGGTGACCATTTTTTTATGAAAAAAATAAAAAGAGCAATACTAATTTTTTTACTATTAATAATCCTTGCATACACAACAAATATAACTGCAATACCCAATAGTGTAATTATATTTCAAGGAGAAGAATTAAATTTAGGAACAACATTTGGACTGTATTTAAAAGAAAAAGAAGAAAAAACAGTGCAAACTTCTAGTACAATAGATAATAAAAATGTATTATCTAAAAAAACAGTAACAATAAGCCTATTTAATTTATTTGATATAAAAGACTTAGAAATAAACACAATACCAGAAACAACAGTAATACCACTTGGAAATTTAGTAGGACTAAAACTATACACAAGTCGGGGTACTAGTAGTTGGAAAAAGCGAAATAAATGGTCAAAAACCGTATGCAAATACAGGAATAGAAGAAGGAGATATAATAGTAGAAATAAATCAAAAAGAAATAACATGCACATCTGACTTAATAGAAACAGTAAATGATTCAAACGGACAAGATTTACGAATAAAATATGTGCGAGAAGGAATAGAATATACGGCAAATATGGAAGCAATAAGAGCAGAAGACAACAAATACAAAATAGGATTATGGGTAAGAGATGGAGCAGCAGGAATAGGAACAATAACATATTACGAACCGTCAAATCAAAACTTTGCGGCATTAGGACATGGAATAGTAGATATAGATACAGAAAAATTAATTAAGATATCAAGTGGAGAAGTAGTTACAACAAGAATGTCATCAATAGTAAAAGGAAAAGAGGGTGTACCAGGAGAAATAAGAGGAAGTATAGTAAACAGCCAAACAATAGGAACAGTAGGGCAAAATACAGAATTCGGAATATATGGAAAAGTAACAAATACATCTCAATTTAATTTAGACAATTTAGAAGAATTACAAGTGGCAAAAAGAAACGAAATAAAGCAAGGAGAAGCAAAAATTCTTTTAGCAATAGAAGGCGGAGAAAGAAAAGAATATAATATAGAAATTACAAAAATATATAAAAACAATAATTCAAATAATAAAAGTATGCTAATAAAAGTAACAGACCAAGAATTATTAAATTTAACAGGTGGAATAATACAACGGAATGAGTGGAGCACCAATAATACAAAACGGAAAATTTGTGCGGAGCAGTAACACATGTATTAGTAAATGACCCAACAACAGGCTATGCAGTGTTTGGAGATTTAATGATAAAACAAACAAGACAAATAAACTAAAATGTGGGGAAAAAGGGGTCAGACCCCTTTTTCCCCATTCCTGTCACAAAACTACACATATCGACATATTATATAGTAATCCTAATATGAGTAGGGGGTGCTTTATATTATGGAACCACAAGTAGATATATGCTTTAAAAAAGACAAAAAAAGAAGATGCTGTATGGATATAGCAATATTTATATTAGTAATTTTTATAGCTTTTGTAATTGGACTAATTGTAGGAACTTTAACAGATTTAATATCATTATTAGGCTTAGGTGCAGTGATTCTATTTTTAGTAACACTTATAATCTTATTAGCTATTGAAGCAATAATGTTTGTATGTTGCAGAAGAAAAAATTGCTAATTAAATAAATAAAAAACAAAGGGAGGCGTTCTCCTTTTGTTTTTTTTATATAATATATTGTAAAAAGAAGCATTTTAATATAGAATAATAAAAAAACAAAGTGAGGTTACAGTATGGCAGTTGTTTTAGATGGAAAAGAAGTAGCTAGAAAAATAAGACAAAATTTAAAAGAAGAAGTAAGCAAATTAAAAGAAGAAGGAATATCACCAAAACTTGCAGTAATTATGGTTGGAGATGATTCTGCTTCAAAAATATATGTAAAAAATAAAAGTATAGCATGTAACGAAATTGGAATAGAATATGAAGAGTATTTATTAAATGAAGAAACAACAATGGACGAGCTCTTAAATTTAATAGATAAATTAAACAACGACAAAACTATAAATGGCATTCTACTTCAAAGTCCAATACCAAAAAATCTAGATATAAATGAAGCTTTTAAAGCTATAGATCCAATAAAGGATGTTGATGGATTTAATCCAATGAATGTAGGAAAGCTATGTTTGGGACAGGATGCATTTATTTCATGTACACCTTATGGAGTAATTAAAATATTAGAAGATTACAATATAGAAATAGAAGGAAAAAATGCAGTTATAATTGGAAGAAGCAATATTGTTGGAAAGCCAATGCTACAATGTTTATTAAACAAAAATGCAACAGTAACAGTTTGCCACTCAAGAACAAAAAACTTAGCAGAAATTACAAAAATGGCAGATATATTAGTTGTTGCAATAGGAAAGAGTAAATTTGTAACAAAAGATATGGTAAAAGATGGGGCAGTAGTAGTTGATGTTGGAATTAACAGAGGAGAAGATGGCAAATTATGCGGAGATGTTGACTTTGAAGAAGTTTCAAAAGTAGCATCATACATTACACCTGTTCCAGGAGGAGTAGGACCAATGACAATTGCAATGCTTATGAACAACATTGTAAAAGCTACAAACCTTCAAAATTAGTATAAGGGCTATTTATACAGAGGGGGATTCTTAAAAAGGAGAATCAATGGAAGAAATTAAATATTGGATATGGTTTTCTAGAATAGAAAATTTAACTCCAAAATTGCAACTAGAGTTATTACAAAAATTTAATACCCCACAAGAACTGTGGAATAAAAAAGAAGAAGAACTTATAGCTCAGGGAATAAGTGATAAAAATGTTAAAAAAATTTGTGAGCCTAAATACAGAAAAAATTTGGACAAGTATTTAGAATATATGCAAAAAAACAAAATAGAATTAATTAACATTTATAGCAAAGAATACCCAAGTAATTTAAAGCAAATTTATGATCCACCTGCTTTTTTATACATAAAAGGAAACAAAGAAATACTTAACAAAAAAAGTATCTCAATTGTGGGATGCAGAGATTGCACAGCTTATGGCAGAAATACAGCAATAAAATTTGCATATAATTTGTCTAACAACAATATTAATATAGTAAGTGGACTAGCAAAGGGAATTGATGCATATTCTCATATAGGATGCTTAAAAGGAAAAGCAAAAACCATAGCTGTAGTTGGATGTGGATTAGATAGAGTTTATCCAGAAGAAAATAGATGGATTTATAATAAAATAATAGCAAGTGGCGGAGCTATAATATCAGAGCATATTATAGGAACAAAACCACTGGCACAAAATTTTCCAAGAAGAAATCGTATAATAAGTGCACTTTCAGAGGCTTTAATAGTTATAGAAGCAAAAGAAAAAAGCGGAACACTTATTACAGTAGATTTTGCACTAGAGCAAGGAAAAGATATTTATGTTGTACCAGGAAACATTGATAGCCCTAATTCTGTAGGAACAAATGACCTTATAAAACAAGGGGCAAAGCTTTTGACGAAAATTGAAGATATTTTAGTTTAAAAATTTGAAATTTTAGTACAAGTGTAATATAATAATATATATTTTATTAGGAGGTCACAAAATGGCTGATAAAAAAAGAAGAAGTAAAAAGACAAATAGAAAGGAAACCTTAAGCAAGGATTATAAAACAAAAAACAAAAAGCCACAAACAAATAAAAAGAAAACAATAAAAAAAGTTCTTATAATAGTACTTTTAATAATACTAATACTAGCAGGAATAGCATTTGGAATAATGTGTGGAATAATTAAAGAAGCAAAACTAACAGCAAAAGATTTTGCGATTAAAAATGAAAATTCTATTGTACTAGATAAAGATGGTAACAAAATTGCAGAATTAAGTGGAACTGAAAATAGAAAATATGTAAGTATTTCAGAAATGGCACCATATTTACCAGAAGCATATATAGCAATAGAAGATGAACGTTTCCGTGATCATATGGGAATTGATGTAAAAAGAACTTTTGCTGCAACAGTAAAGTATGCATTTAGTAAAATTGGAATTGGCTCTTCAAGTTATGGTGGTAGTACAATAACACAACAATTAGTAAAAAACACAACACAAGAAAAAGATAGAACATGGCAAAGAAAAGTAAAAGAAATGGCAAGAGCTTATTACATAGAAAAAGAATTATCAAAAGACCAGATTCTAGAATTATATTTGAACTTAATATTTATGGGAAATACATCTTATGGAGTTGAAGTAGGTTCAAACTATTATTTTTCTAAAAGTGCAAAAGATTTAGACTTAGCAGAATGTGCATTTTTGGCAGGAATAAATAATAGCCCAAACAGCTATGATCCATTTGTAGAAGATGAAGAACAAAAAGAAAAGAACCTAGCTAAAATAAAGAAAAGAACAAAAACAGTTATAGAAAAAATGCATGAACTTGGAAAAATAAATTCAGAAGAAGAGTATAAGCAAGCACTTGAAAAAGTTGAAAATGGATTAACATTCCAAAAAGGTGCATCACTAGCAAATGTATATTCATATCATACAGATGCAGCAATATTACAAATAGAAAAACAAATAATGGAAGAAAAAGACTTAACACGTGAAGCAGCAGAGCTATATCTATATGGTGGAGGATTTACAATTTATACAACACAAGATAGTAAAATACAAGAAACAATGAATGAAGAGATGCAAAAAGCAAAATATTTAAAAGCATCTAAAAAAGAAGCTGGTAAAACAGCACAAGCAGGTATGGTATTATTAGACCATAAGACAGGTTATGTATTAGGCGTAATTGGAGGACTAGGAGAAAAAACGACATCAATGGGATTAAATAGAGGAACACAAGCAGTAAAACAAACAGGTTCTTCAATGAAACCATTATCAGTAGTAGCACCAGGAATAGATAGTGGAAAAATTACAGCAGCATCAGTATTTGATGATGTGCCATATAAAAATTACAAAAACTATAACTATTTTAAGGGATTACTTACAATAAGATATGCAATAGAAAGTTCTCAAAATATTCCAATGTTAAAAGCAATACAAGTAGTTGGAGTAGATAATTCACTAAAATTCTTAAAATCATTAGGATTTTCACACTTAGATGACGAAAAAGATAACAACATTGGTATAGCACTAGGAGGGTTAACCAATGGGGCAACTCCATTAGAGATGGCAGCTGCATATGGTGCAATAGCAAATGACGGTGTATATATTGAGCCAACATTCTATACAAAAGTAGTAGATGGAAACGGAAACACAGTGTTTGAACCAAAACAAGAATCAAGAACAGTAATGTCAGCATCCGCTGCATATGTAGTAAAAGAAGTATTAACACAACCTGTAAAAAGTGGTACATCAACAACTTTAGCTATGTCTGGAATGAGTGTAGCTGCAAAAACAGGTACAACAAATAATGATTATGATAGATGGATGTGTGGATTTACACCATATTATTCTGCTGCAGTATGGTATGGATACGACAAGAGCGAAACAGTATCAGGATGGTCTTTAAGCCCAGCAGGGCAAATATGGTCAGGTGTTATGAAACCAGCACATGCTAATTTAGGGAAAAGAACATTTGCACAAACAAGACCATCTGGAGTAGTTACTGCAAAAGTATGTAGAGACTCAGGATTACTAGTTACAGAAAATTGTGCAAATGACCCAAGAGGAGATAGAGGATATACAGAGTTCTTTGTTCAAGGAACAGCACCTACAAAACAATGCGAATGCCACGTAAAAGTAGATATATGTAAGGACACTGGATTGCTTGCAAATGAATTTTGCCCAAATAAAGAATCAAAAGTATTTATAACAAGACCAAACAGCGATACAGATACAGCTTGGAAAAGTGCAAAAGATGCAGAATATATGTTAACAATAAAAGACACTTGCACACTCCATAAGGAAGCTCCAGATACAGTAAAACCAGAAATAAAATTAAATGGTAATGCTACAATAACAATAAAATTAGATGAAAAATATGAAGATCCAGGAGCAACGGCAAGCGATAATAAAGATGGAAATATAACAGATAAAATTAAGATGTCTGGAAAAGTAAACACAAGCAAACCTGGAACATATACAATAACATATACAGTAGAAGATTCATCTGGAAATAAGGCAACAGTAACTAGAACTGTTATAGTAAAAGGAAAAGATAGCACAGGAGGAAACACAACAGAAGGAAATACAACTGGTGGCGAAAATAATAACACAGTTGAAAACAAAGTAAATAATGAATAAGAAACTAATAGGCGCACATTGTGCGCCTATACATGTAAAAGAAAAGGAGAAATAAAATGTCTAAAAGAAGTAATTATATAAGCTGGGATGAATATTTTATGGGAATAGCATTACTTTCAGGAGAAAGAAGCAAAGATCCAAATTCACAAGTAGGAGCATGTATAGTAAGCCCAGACAATAAAATTTTATCTATAGGATATAATGGTTTCCCAATTGGTTGTTCAGATGATGAAATACCATGGGACAGAGAAGGGGATTTTGTAGACACAAAATATCCATACGTATGCCATTCTGAACTAAATGCAATACTAAATTATACAGGTTCAACACTAAAACAAAGTAGAATATATGTTACTTTATTTCCATGTAATGAATGCGCAAAGGCAATTATACAATCTGGAATTAAAGAAGTAATATATATGAGTGACAAATATAAAGATACAGACTCAGTAAAGGTATCTAAAAAGATGTTAGATATGGCAGGAGTAAAATATACTCAATACAAATCAAAGGGCGTAAAATTAGAATTAGATTTATAATAAAAACAAAAAATGAGGCGAAAAGGAATGTTCCTTTTTGCCTCATTGCATTTTATTTGAATATACGGTATAATATTATTATCTTACATAGAGGGGAGGTTTCCCAGGTGTTTGATTCTTTCGTGAGATTTTTTCACATAATGGAGAACATGTTTTCACGAAAGACTGCGATACTGATGGTCATCGCATTAATACTTGCAAGTATTTTAAGTGCAGTAAACGCAATAGGCGTGCGCGATAGCACTATAAAGAAAACAGGTAAAGATACGTGGACTATCTTTAAATATCGTTAAAACAAAAGATAAAGAAAACAAAAAAGGAGTTTAAATATAGAAAGAGGTATTTGAATTATATAATTCAAATACCTCTTTCACTATATAATTAAATTATTCCAATATATCTATTGTAAAAAGAGGTAAACTAGTATAAAATATGTAAGTACAAATAGAGATGATATTTGGAGGTAAACATGAAACTTGTAGATGAAAGTAATTTAGAAAAATATAATGAATTTTTAAAAAAACATGATAGATGTAATTTTCAACAATCAATAGAATGGGGAAAAGTAAAAGCACCTGCTTGGAAAAATGAAATTGTTCTAGCAGAAGATAAAGACGGCAATATAGTAGGTTCAATAAGTGTATTAATAAGGAAAATACCTATTTTCGGAAATTTAATGTATTCATCAAGAGGACCGGTTTGCGACATACACAATAAAGAAGTACTAGAACAATTAACAAATGGACTAAAAGAACTTGCAAAAAAATACAATGCATTTGTTTTAAAAATTGAACCAGATATAAAAAGTGATGACCAAGAATTTAGAAAAATAGTTACAGAACTAAAATATAAAATAAAAGATGATGCTAAAAATTTTAGTGAAGAAATTCAGCCAAGATATGTATTTAGACTAGACATAAAAGGAAAAACAGAAGATGAAATATTTAAGGCATTTCATCAAAAAACTAGATACAATGTAAGACTAGCAACAAAAAAAGGCGTGGTTGTAAAAGAAGGAACAAGAGAAGATTTAAAAGACTTTCATGAAATAATGAAAGTAACAGGAAAAAGAGATGACTTTATTATAAGACCATTGGAATACTTTCAAAAAATGTATGATGAATTAGGAAAAGATCATGTAAAACTTTTAATGGCATATTACGAGGACAAGCCAATATCACGGAATATTTGATATAGACTATGGAAACAAAGTATGGTATTTATATGGCGCAAGTAGCAACGAACATAGAAACTTAATGCCAAATTATTTATTACAATGGGAAGGAATAAAATATGCATTAAGCCAAGAAAAAGACATTTATGATTTTAGAGGAGTTTCAGGAGTTTTAGACGAAACACATCCTCAATATGGTTTATACAGATTTAAAAAAGGATTCAATGCAGAATTTACAGAATTTATTGGCGAAATATACTTTGACTTTAAACCATTTGTATACAAAACTTATAAAGTATCAGAAAAAATATTTAAAAAGACAAGAGGTTTTATAAGAAGAGTAAAAGGAGAAGTTAAATGAAATCATTAATAATAAATAAAAATGATTTGAGACATAATATAAATGTAATAAAAAAACTAGCAAAAGTAGATATTCCAGACGACAATGGAAACACATATAAAATAATTGGAGTAGTAAAAGGAAATGGCTATGGATTAGGACTTATAGAGTACTCTAACTTTTTAGTAGATAATGGAATAGAAACTTTAGCAATAGCAACAGTAGAAGAGGCAATAGAACTAAGAAAAGCAGGAATAAAAGAAGATATATTAATGCTTTCTTCAACAAGTATAGAATCAGAAATACAAGAACTAATAGATAATGACATAATACTAACAATAGGTTCAAAAGAGTGTGCAGATATTGTAAATAAGCTAAGCAAAAAAGCAGACAAAAAAATAAGAGCGCATATAAAAATAGACACAGGCTTTGGAAGATATGGATTTATATACAGTGATATTAGAACAATAGTAGAAACCATAAATTCTTTAAAAGATGTTTCAATAGAAGGAATGTATTCACATTTTTCTTTGGCATATTATAAAAATAATAAATGGACAATAAAACAATTTAATAGATTTATGGAAGTAGTAGAAGCATTAAAGCTAAATGATATAAATATACAAACATTGCATATTTGTAACTCACCAGCATTTTTAAATTACCCAAACATGCACTTGAATGGAGCTAGAATTGGTTCTGCATTTTTGGGAAGAGTAGATGCAGATATAAATGTAGGACTTAAAAAAATAGGAAAATTAAAATGCAGTATAGAAGAAATAAAAATAGTTCCAAAAGGGTTTAATATTGGATACTTAAATAGTTATAAAACTAAAAAAGAAACAAGAATTGCAATTGTGCAATTAGGTTATATAGAAGGATTTAATATAGGTACAAGGCAAGATATGTTTAGATTTGTAGATAAATTAAGAAATCTATCGCATAGCATAAAGAGCTTTTTCAAAAAGCAAAATCTAAAGGTTACAATAAATGATAAAAAATACAATATAATCGGAAAATTGGGAATGTATCATATGGCAATAGATATTACAAACAGTGATGTAAAAATAGGCGATTTTGCATATTTAGAAGTTAACCCACTATATATAGATAGCAAAATAGAAAGGAAGTATGTATAAAATGGAACAAAAGAAAATACCATTTTTTAAAAAATTAAAAAATGCAATAGTAAATTTTGATGAATATCAAAATTTTTCCCAAGAAAAATTAGGGACAGCAATAAAGTACTTTTTAAAACTAATGCTTATATTTTCAATATTAATTTCTGCATTTTTAACAGCAAGACTTTATAAAGAAATAGAAACAGTAAAAACAAGTTTTACAGATGAATGTCCAGATTTTAGAATAGAAAATAATACATTAATAATAGATGGAGAAAACAAAAAATATGAAAAAGATTTTGGTTATGAAGCTTTGGGGCTAATTATTGATTCAGAAAATACAGATTTAACAGAAGAACAAAATGGACAATATCAAAGAATAATTGCATTTTATAAAGATAAAATGGTTATGAAAACATTAGATACAAAAACTAGTATGACATATGAAGATATTAGCAAAAATCAAAATATAAATGGACTTTCAAAGCAGCAAATTTTAGATTATACCAATAGTAGTACAATGATACTTATATATATAACATTTTTTGTGATAACAGTAGTATTTGGACTTATTGCATATTCAATACAAATTCTTTTAGATATTTTCTTATTATCTATAATAGGACTTATAATGAGCAAGATAGCAGCTGTAAAACTAAAATATAAAGAAATATTTAATATGTCTATATATGCACTAACCTTATCAATTGTTTTATATTTAATATATATTTGCGTAAATATAACTACTGGATTTACAATAAAATATTTTGATTTAGCATATGAGATTATTTCTTATATATACATTATAACAGCAATATTAATGATTAAATCAGATTTAATTAAACAACAAATAGAAATAGGCAAAATAGTAGAAGAGCAAAAAAAAGTAAGAGAAGAAAAGAAACAAGAAGATAACGAAGAAGAAAAACCAAAAGAGGACAAAGAAGAAAAGAAAGAAAAAAAGGATAAAGAAGAAAAAGAACCAGAGCACCCAGAAGGAAGCCAAGCATAATAAAGAAGCAAAAGGAGAGTAGAGAGAATGAAAGACAAACCAAAAAATAATGATAAACTACTATATCTAATTTTAGGAATTATAACAGTAATTTGTGTAGTATTAATTACAATATTAACATTAAATAATGGAGCAGATACAAAAGAAAATTTAGAATTGGCATACACAGATTTAATTAAAAAAATAGACAACAAAGAAGTAGAAAAGGTAGAAATGACAGTTGGAAGTACTACCGTTAAAGTAAAATTAAAAAATGAAGAGAAAGAAAAAAAGACAATAGTTCCAAGTACACAAGCATTTATAGAATTAATACAAGAACAAGTAAAAAACAATAATGAAATAGAATTAATTCAAAAACCAGAAAATGCTTTGCTAAAAATTTCTCAAACATTAATTACATTTTTACCAACAATAATAGTATTAATATTATTTATATTGATATTTAAGATGCAAGGGCTTGGCGATAAAGGAAAAGTTTATGATGCAGAAAGCAACAAAGATACAAACACAACATTTAAAGATGTTGCAGGTTTGGACGAAGAAAAGAACGAATTAATCGAAGTAGTAGACTTTTTAAAAGAACCAAAAAAATTCCAAGAGATGGGTGCAAAAATACCAAGAGGAATACTTTTATGTGGAAAGCCAGGTACAGGTAAAACATTAATAGCAAAAGCAATTGCAGGAGAGGCAGGAGTACCATTTATATCTATGAGTGGTTCAGAATTTATAGAAATGTTTGCTGGTCTTGGAGCATCAAGAGTAAGAAAATTATTTGAAAAAGCAAAAAAAATAGCTCCATGTATTATATTTATAGACGAGATAGATGCAATAGGAGCAAGAAGAACAAATGCAAGTGGAGCAGAGAGCGAAAACAATCAAACACTAAATCAATTACTAGTTGAAATGGACGGTTTTGATACTAACGAAACAGTAATAGTTCTTGCAGCAACAAACAGACCAGAGATGCTAGATAAAGCATTATTAAGACCAGGAAGATTTGATCGTCAAATTACAATAGCAGCACCAGATGCAAGAGGTAGAGAAGAAATATTAAAAATACACGGAAAAAATAAAAAATTTGCAGATGATATAGACCTAAAGAATATAGCAGAAGACACAGCTGGATTTACAGGAGCAGAACTTGCTAATGTATTAAATGAAGCAGCAATTGTAGCAACAATAAATAAACACAAAAAAATACAAATGAGTGATTTAGAAGAGGCTGTAAAGAAAGTTACAGTTGGATTAGAAAAACATAGTAGAGTTATATCAGACAAAGATAAAAGACTAACAGCATATCACGAAGCAGGACATGCAATAGTTAGCAAATTCTTAGAAACACAAACAGATGTAAAAGAAGTTTCTATAATCCCAAGAGGACTTGCTGGTGGGTACACAATGTATAAAACAAACGAAGACAAATACTATATATCAAAAACAGAAATGGAAGAAAAACTAATTGCACTTTTAGGTGGAAGAGCAGCAGAAAAAATAGCACTAAATGATATTTCAACAGGAGCAAGCAATGATATAGAAGTGGCAACAGAAATTGCAAAAGATATGGTTACAGTATATGGAATGAGTGATACAGTAGGACCAATATGCTTAAAACAAAAAGAACCATACGAAAATAGAATTTTAGGAGAAAATATAGATGATGTAATAGGTGCAGAAGTAAAAAGAATGATAGATATAGCATACAAAAGAGCACAAGAAATAATACTTGCACATATGGATAAATTACAACAAGTAGCAGAAAGACTATTAGAAAAAGAAATTATCTCAGCAGAAGAATTTGAATCATTTTTCCAAGAATAGAATAACAAGAAAGACCGAGGAGTAAAATGCCCTCGGTTCTTTTTTAATATACTAGGAAATTTCTCATTTCCTAGTATATTAAAATGCTATAATCGCTATTGCCTTTGAGATTTCCTCATTACATTCGGAAACTCAAATCGGCGAGAACAAAGGGCGACTAAAGTCGCTTTGTTCAACTAAAATTGTCAAAAAGGTTGACAAACGGAGCAGGATGAATTAAAATAGAAGAAGAGGAGGAAGAAAATGGAAAAAGAATTATTAAAAAAGTTAGAAGAAACAGGAAGAATACAAGATGTAAGTGAAGCTTTTAAAGAATTTCCAGCAGAAAATGAATGGCATAAAGGAAAAATAGAGTCATTTTTAGAAGAAGAAAAGGAAGTATATGACCAATATAATGTTGGGGACATTGTATTTGTTAAAGAATACTTATATAAAAATGGAAAAAAAGGAACAAACCATCTATTTGTAATAATAGAAAAGGATAATTATGCAGTACCAATAGAATATTTTACAATGCTTATATCGTCCCACTTAGACAAATTAAAATTTAGTACAAATAAACTTTTGTTAAAAGATGAATTAAATAAATTAAAGAGAGACAGCATTGTAAAAACTGATGTGATATATAAAGTAAAAAACGAAGATATAGAATTTAAAATTGGAGAAGTAACAGAGGAAACTGTATTAGAATATAAAAAGAACCTAGAAAAACTTTTTTAATGCTTTTCTAGATTTATTTCTTTATTATTTAAATAATTTAAAATGCCTGCATCTGTTTTAAATTTAAAAATCAATTTATAACTACACAATTCTTGAAATTTTCTATTAAACTTTTTATTTATTTTATTTATTCCATATTTACCGGTCACCAACAATAGGATAACCAATATATGCAAGATGTGCACGTATTTGATGAGTTCTTCCAGTGTGAAGAGTTACATCTAAAACAGAAGTGTTATTGTCGTTGTTACGTTTAAGAACTTCATAAGAAGTAATTATTTTTCTATAACCAGTCTTAGGCTCAGGTGAAACATATACCATAGATTTTTTAGTATCTTTAAACAAATAAGCTGTTAAGGTTTCTTTATCTCTTTTAGGAATTCCATAAACAGTACATTTGTAGTGCTTTTCAATTTCTGAATTTTTAAACTTATCTAAAATAATAGCAAGAGCTTCTTCATTTTTTGCGAATACTACTAAACCAGTAGTATTTCTATCTAATCTGTGGCATGGTTCAATAAAAGCATATTTTTCTTTTAAAATGCTTGTTAAGGTCTTTTCAGAATTATTAGAAACCACTTCAAGTTCAACAGGTTTATTAACAATTAATATATTAGAGTCTTCATATACTATATCTAAATCAAAATTTTTGAATAAAAAATTATCATTAATAAATACAGTAATTTCATCATTAGAATGAATAGTAACATTTTCTGATACCTTAACATTATTTACTCTAATATCTTTTTTCCTTAAAGCTTTGTAAATAGTATTTAAAGATAGTCCATCAAAACTATCTAATAAAAAGGTATTCAATTTTTTACCATCATATTTTTTATTTACAATTAATTTTTTCATAACAATATAATTATATAACAAAAATATATAATATGCCAATAGGGAGAATGGATTTTGATAAATTGAAATTTGTTGCACCAAATGAAATATAATAATAAAATAACCTTGCAATTTGTATGTGAGTATGCTAAAATAAATAAGTCAAATTGAAACGGAGGTAACAGAAAGTGGGATTTTTAAAAGGAATAGTAACAGTAATTTATGTAATTGTATGTTTAGTATTAATAGTAATTTGCTTAATGCAATCAAAAGATGACGAAGGTGCATCTGGAGCAATAGTAGGGGGAAGCTCTTCAAGCTTTTACGAAAAAAATAAAGGAAAAACAAAAGAAGGTATGTTAAAAAGATGGACAATTATTTTAGGAATTACATTTGTAGTACTTTCAACAGTTTTAGGAACACTTTTATTAGTGTAATATAAAAAACATTGAAAAAGTTTAAATTAGTGAGGAAAAATAAGATAAACTATTAAAAATGAAAAAATATAAGCGATAAAGGCTAAAAACATTCAAATTTAGGATTTGAATGTTTTTTTTATCATGTTATAATATTAATAGTCAAAGAAAGTCAAAGTCAAAAGAGGAGTGGTAAGATGAGAATGTCAGACGTAATAGAAGAATTTATAAAAGACTTGTTTGATGACAACAATGAGTATATAGAAATACAAAGAAATGAACTTGCAGAAAAGTTTAATTGTGTACCATCACAAATAAACTATGTAATATCTACTAGATTTAGACCATCACAAGGATACTATGTAGAAAGCAAACGCGGTGGTGGAGGCCACATAAGAATTAAAAAAATAAATATTACAAAAAGCAATTATTTAATGCATATAATAACAAGTATGGGAGATACAATAACATCAAATGAGGTAGACATTTTTATTAGTAATTTCTTATCATACAACATTGTAAACAAAACAGAAGCAAAATTACTAAAGGTAGCAACTAGTGATAATGTGCTTATAGTACCACAAGAAAATAAAGATAAATTAAGGGCAAGTATTTTTAAAAACATGATACTTAATTTAGTAGAAGATGAAAGTAGCAAATAAGTATTTTGATATGCTTAATTTTAAAGGAGGGATAATTATGTTATGTCAAAATTGTAACAAAAATGAGGCAACAGTAAAATATACAGAAATAATAAATGGAGAAAAAAGAGAGGTAATGCTATGTGAAGAATGTAGCAGAGAATTAGGAATAGGTCATATGAATTTTAACATGCCAATAGACTTTTCTAGTTTCTTTGGAGATTTGTTAGAAGGTTATGAAGATAATAGTTTTATGCCATTATTAACAGCAAACAAACAATTAAAATGTAATAATTGTAATATGTCATTTGATGAATTTATGGAACAAGGAAAGTTTGGCTGTGAAGAATGTTATGATGCGTTTTCTCCAAAGATTGATTCTATATTAAAAAGAATCCAAGGAAGCAATAGATATGCAGGAAGAAAATTAGTAGGCAATAAAGAATCAAAAATAAAATTTGAAGAAAAACCAGAGAAGAAAGAAACAGAAAAAGAAAAATTACAAAGAGAATTAAAAGAAGCAATAGAAAAGGAGAACTATGAGGAAGCAGCAAAAATTAGAGATAAGATAAAAGAATTAAAGGAGGAGTAAAAGATGCTAAATTGGTATTTACAATCAGGTAATGATAGTGATGTAGTATTAAGTACACGAATAAGAGCAGCAAGAAATATAAAAGGTTTTCCTTTTGTAACCAGATATACAAAAAAAGATGCTCTAAGAATAATAGAAATAGTAGAAGAAGCAGTAAACAGTTTAGGGTATGGTCTAAAAGTAATAAGATTAAAAGATTTAGATGATATAACTAAATTAAGCTTAGTAGAAAAACATATTATAAGTCCAGAATTTGCATACAATAAAAATGAGACAGGTGCTATTGCAATAAATGATGATGAAAATATTTGTATAATGATTAATGAAGAAGACCATATAAGAATCCAAGTATTTTCAGCAGGACAAGAATTAAAAAATGCATTAAACCTAGAAATGGAAATTGATGAAAAATTAAGTAAATTAATTCCATATTCTTATTCAGAAAAATATGGATTCTTAACAAGTTGTCCTACAAATGTAGGAACAGGGTTAAGAGGCTCAGTAATGGTTCATTTACCAGCATTAACAAAAACGGGGAATATTAGAAAAGTACTAGAAGTTGTAAATGGATTTGATATGAACATAAGAGGATTATATGGAGAAGGAAGCAAAGTTTCTGGTGACATATATCAGATTTCGAACAAGCAAACATTAGGAATTAGTGAAGAAGAAACAATAAAAAGCTTAAAAATTATTACAGATAAAGTAGTAGAACAAGAAAGACTAGCAAGAAAAATGCTTGGAAAGCAACAAATAGAACTAGAAGATAAAGTGTATAGAGCATTTGGAGTACTTGCAAATGCTAAGAAAATATCGTCAGAAGAATGTAATAAATTATTATCAGACGTAAAATTAGGAACAGATTTGGGGGTAATAAAAGAATTAAATGATTTAAAAATAAGAAAATTAGAAACATATACAAAACCTGCAAATTTACAAAAAATTACTGGACAACCATTAGATGTATATATGCGCGATGTAAAAAGAGCAGAGATAATAAAACAAATTATAAAAGAAGAATAAAAGGAGGGATTTTTATGACATATAAATTTACAAAAAAGGCTGAACAAGCTTTAGAAATTGCAAATGATATAGCAATGCAATTAGGACATAATTATGTTGGAACAGAACATATATTATATGGTTTAGTAAAAGAAGATAGCGGGGTTGCAAGCAAAGTATTAGAAAACCAAAATGTAACTCCAGAAGCTGTATTAGAAAAAATAGAAGAATTAATAGGAGTTGGAGAACCAAATGAAAATAGTGCTATTGGATTTACTCCTAGAACAAAAAGAGTAATAGAAAATGCATTTAGAGAAGCAAGAAGATTGGGGTCAGAATGTATAGGAACAGAACATTTATTAATAGGAATTATGAGAGAAGCAGATAGCATAGCAGTAAGAATAATGCTAGATTTAAATGTAAATCCCCAAAAATTATATAATGAAATTGTAAAAGTTATAAATGATTATGAAACAGGAGATGAAAATAGTAAACAAAGCTCAAAATCAGGTAGTTTTAATTCAACTCCAACATTAAATCAATTTGGTGTAGACCTAACAAAACAAGCATCAGAAGGAAAACTAGATCCTGTAATTGGTAGAAAAAACGAAATTGATAGAATTATACAAATATTATCAAGAAGAACAAAAAACAACCCATGTTTAATAGGTGAACCAGGTGTTGGTAAAACAGCAGTTGTAGAAGGATTAGCAGAAAAAATAGTAGAAGGTGAAGTTCCAGAGAACTTAAAAGATAAAAGAGTTGTAACACTAGATATATCTGGAATGGTAGCAGGCGCTAAATATAGAGGTGACTTCGAAGAAAGAATTAAAAAAGCTTTAAAAGAAGTAAAAAAAGCCGGAGATGTTATATTGTTTATAGATGAAATCCATACAATAGTTGGAGCAGGTGCAGCAGAAGGAGCAATAGATGCAGCCAATATTTTAAAACCACTTTTAGCAAGGGGTGAAGTTCAAATTATAGGTGCAACTACTTTAAACGAATATAGAAAATATATAGAAAAAGATAGTGCACTAGAAAGAAGATTCCAACCAGTTACTGTTCAAGAACCAAGTATTGAAGATAGTATAAAAATATTAAAAGGCTTAAGAGATAAATATGAAGCTCATCACAATGTAAAAATAACTGATGAAGCAATAGAAGCAGCAGTTAAATTATCTAGCAGATATATAAATGATAGATTCTTACCAGACAAAGCAATAGACTTAATTGATGAGGGTGCTTCAAAGGTAAGACTAAAAGTTCATACAGAACCAGAAAGCTTAAAGAAAATCCAAGATAAAATTGCTGAGTTAGATGAGGAAAAAGAAGAAGCAGTTCAAACACAAAACTTTGAAAAAGCAGCAGAATTAAGAGATAAAGAACAAAAAGAAAAAGAAAAACTTGAAAAAGAGAAAAAAGCATGGGAAGATAAAAACAGAAAAGATATAAGAAATATAACTGCAGAAGATATTGCAGAAGTAATTGCAAGTAGTACAGGTATTCCAGCACAAAAAATTAGTCAAGATGAAAATGAAAAATTAAGAAACTTAGAGCAAAGCTTGCATAAAAGAGTAATAGGACAAGATGAAGCAGTAGAAGCTGTTGCAAAAGCAATAAAAAGAGGTAGAGTAGGATTAAAAGATCCTAATAGACCAATAGGTTCATTCCTATTCTTAGGACCAACTGGTGTTGGTAAAACAGAGCTTGCAAAAGCTATTTCAGAAAACCTATTTGGAGATGAAAACGCAATTATAAGAGTAGACATGTCAGAATATATGGAAAGTCATTCAACTTCTAAAATGATAGGTTCACCTCCAGGTTATGTAGGATTTGATGATGGCGGTGGTTTAACAGAAAAAATAAGAAGAAAACCATATTCTGTAATACTATTTGATGAAATTGAAAAAGCACATCCAGATGTTTTGAATATGCTATTACAAATACTAGATGACGGAAGACTTACAGACTCACATGGTAGAACAGTAAACTTTAAGAATTGTGTAATTATAATGACATCAAATATAGGAGCTAGATTAATAACAGATAAGAAAGCATTAGGATTTTCTGGCGGAGAAGAAAAAGAACAAGAGCAAGCAGAGAAAAAAGAATACGAAGATATTAAAAAAGAAGTAATAGCAGAAGTTAAAAAGACATTTAGACCAGAATTTATAAACCGTGTAGATGAAATTATAGTATTCCATAAACTAACAGAAAAAGAGTTAGTGAAAATAGTTGATATTATGCTAGAAAAAATAAAAGCAAGATTGCTAGAAAAAGATATAAAAATAGAAGTAGATAAATCAGCAAAAGATTTAGTAATCAAAAAAGGAACAGACACAAATTATGGTGCAAGACCATTAAGAAGAGCAATACAAACAATAATAGAAGACAAACTAGCAGAAGAAATTCTAGATGGGAACCTAAAATCAGGAGACACTGCAAAACTAACAGCAAAAGATGATACAATACAAGTAAAAATAAAAATAAAAAAATAAATTCAAACCTATTTTTGGTGAAAAAGGGGTCTGACCCCTTTTTCACCAAAAAAATTAAATTACACTGGATTTACGTGGATAATGGCATTAGATACATTATCTAATTTTTTTATGTCTTTTTCTAAGCTGTCAGCTAATTTATGACTATCAAATGTAGACATATTTCCATCAACACTAATTGTTAATATAATGATATACTTATAACCTGATGGTGTAGAATACAAGCTTTCTACATTTTTAATTTCTTTGTAGTTACGTACTAAATTTAGAATAGTGTCATGTGTAGTTTCATCTACAGAAATATCCATAAGTACATTGTAACTTTCTATGAATATTTTAATTCCACAATAACAAATCCATATAGCAATTCCAATACCTACAAGGCTATCAACCCAATAAATTCCTTGAGAAGCAAATAGAATTGAAATTAGAGTAAAAGAAGTAACTATACAATCATTAAAATGGTCTTTAGCATTTGCTTTTAAAAGGATATTATTGAATTTTCTAAAAGCTTTATTTGTATAAATATATAAAAAAGCTTTTGTTATAATAGTTACAATACAAACAATTACTAAATAAATAGAAAAAGTTAATTCGTTTTTGAAAATAAGAGAAGTAATTGAATCTATTAATAGCTTTATTGATACTGCAATCATAGAAATACTTATTAATAAAGAAAATATATATTCCGACTTTCCGTGCCCAAAATTGTGGTCACTATCACCAGGTTTACTAGCAATTTTATTTCCGATAAAAGTCATAAGAGAAGCAAAAATATCGCCAGCACTATTTACACTATCTGCTATCATTGCTTGGCTACCACTAATAAATCCAACAGTAGCTTTAATTACTAATAAAAATATATTTCCGAAAATTCCGAAAACACCAGCTTTTTTAGTAGCTGTAAATCTATCCATAAAATCACCTAACTATAAGATAAATTGTAATTTATCTAAAATATTCTTCTAATTATAGCACTATAAAAAAATAAAATCTATAATATTTGCCAAACATCATATGATATGTTATAATAATTTCATACTTATGAAAAGAGGGTACACAAATGATTCTTATAATAATATTATATGTACTAATAGTTATAATATTTGCATTAGTTTTATTTGCAATAGCACAAATAAAATTAGCAGGGATAAATGTAAAAGACTTTTGGAGCTTTATAGAAGCAAACCAAATGCTAGATAAATTATATAGATTTGCAAAAAAATATGAAAGATTATCATCACAAGAGCAATTAGTATTTCTTGAGGAGGCAGAAAAGGTTTTTGATGCTTTTGGAAAGGTTCCAGATATGCTATGGGAAGATGAATATCAAAAATACATGGATGTTCTAGATAAATATAAAGATATAAAAGTTACTAGATGGTCACAAAATTAAAAAATATACAATAAAAGAGAAATTTTAAGTTTCTCTTTTTTTATTTTGAGCATAATATATAAAGAAATAAAAAATAAGGAGAAATTTTTATGCAAGAAATTAGATATTTTGATCATGCAGCAACAACACCTGTAAAAGATGAAGTTTTAAAAGAAATGTTACCATACTTTAGTATAGAATTTGGAAATCCGTCTTCTATGTATAGTTATCGGCAGAAGAGCAAAAAAAGCACTAGAAGAAGCTAGAACAAGAGTTGCAAGAGCCATTGGTTGCAGAAACAAGGAGATATATTTTACAAGTGGGGGAAGTGAAAGCGATAATATTGCAGTAAAAGGAGTGGCATTTGCAAACAGAGAAAAAGGCAATCATATAATAACAACTAAAATTGAACATCCAGCAATATTAAATACTTGCAGGGCTTTAGAAAGCCAAGGGTTTGATGTAACATATTTGAATGTAGATAAAGATGGCTTAATTAATTTAAAAGAATTAGAAGAAGCAATTACAAATAAAACAATTTTGATAAGTATAATGTTTGCAAATAATGAAATTGGAACAATAGAACCAATAGAACAAATAGGAAGAATTGCAAAAGAACATAATGTTTTATTTCATACAGATAGTGTTCAGGCAATAGGCAATGTAAGAATTGATGTAAACAAAATGAATATAGATTTGCTTTCCATGTCATCACATAAATTTTATGGACCAAAAGGAGTTGGCGCATTATATATAAGAGAAGGAGTTAAGTGTAATAAATTACAAGATGGAGGACATCAGGAAAGAGAATTAAGAGCAGGAACAGAAAATGTAGCAGGAATTGTGGGAATGGGCAAAGCAATTGAAATAGCATACAGAGATTTTGAGGAATATAATAAAAAGTTAACAAGTTTAAGAAATTATTATATAGCAGAAATACAAAGTAAAATACCTAATGTTAAAATAAATGGTGGAATGGAACATAGACTTCCAGGAAACGCTAATATATCGTTTAAAGAAGTGGATGGAGAAGAGTTGCTGTTAGGTTTAGACAATGAAGGAATATGCGCATCAAGTGGATCTGCTTGCTCAACTGGACAGAGTACACCATCACATGTATTACTAGCAATAGGAGTACCAAGTAGCTTGGCATATGGTGCATTACGAGTAACGTTTGGAGAAGAAAATTCTAAAGAAGATGTAGACTATTTAATAGAGAAATTAGTTAAAACAGTAAAAAAATTAAGAAACTAAGTGTTAGACTCTTAGTTTCTTAATAATTTTAATTTCATTAAATAATTCATTAATTTTTTCTTTTCGTTTTGCATAGGCTGATTTGTATTCTTCCAAAACGTTTTTATAATTTTCAAATGTTTCGCCATTTTCAAAAAGATATTTGGCACTTGTACGAATATATTCTTTTTTACTTTCAGACTTTGTTTTCTCTGATTTTGTAATTAATTCATCAATTTTTTCTAGTCGCTTAATTTGAGAAGATAGATATTTTGTATAATCAAAAATACCACTAATTTCATAATTAGTATCATCTATAATTACTTTAAATAAACAATTTAGAGCTTTTTTATTAATCTTACCAGCTTGAGCATCTGCAACTAACATTTTTAATGTATCAGAAACTCCAATGTGGCTTTTGTATTGCCTTTTAGAAACAATTGCATCAAATTCATCTGCGACTCTGATTATTTGACCTTCTAGAGGAATATCTTTTTTAGTTAGTCCTCTAGGATATCCAGATCCATTCAATGATTCATGATGATATATTGGACCAGCGGCATAAGGACGAAGTTTTAGGTCATCCATACACATTTGATAGCCAAGAGTAGTATGCTTTTTCATGATTTCAAATTCCTCATTAGTTAAAGCACTAGTTTTTTGAAGAATGGCAGGAGGAATAAACATTTTGCCAATATCATGTAAATAAGCACAAATAGTACAATATACTGTAAATGCTTTATTTAATTTCATGTATTCACATAATCTACAAGTTAGATTAGCAACATTTTCAGAATGAACTCTTGTAAAAGCATCTAAACTATCGAGCATTCCAAGTTGATATCTCATACTTTCATTTAAATTATATGATTTTAAACTAGTTTTGCTATAAAAATCTAATTTTTCTTTCATTAGTAACTCCTAAAATTAAATACATTTTGTAATTTAATTTTATATTAATAAAAAGAAGAGGTCAATAGAAATAAAATAAAATTCTTGATTTGAAATTGAAAAAAATCATTTTCCAAATCAAGAATTTTATTAGATATCCATCTGACTGCTTAAAAAACCAGCAGCAGATTGAACTACTTTAAGTTCAATATCTCCCATTTTAGTATTTTGCTCCTTGGCAAGTAGAATTACGCTACCGTATTACATCTCCGTCAGATATTATTGGATAAATAACTTGTGAATTAAATCTTCGATCTTTATTGCCATTTTGCGTTATAGGCAAAGCTATTTCATTGTTTTCTTTACTTGTATATATTTGTTTATTTTCCATTACTTTTTCTAATTCGGGACTCAAAGACTGTTCTAGAAATTCCTTTTTAGATCCACCAGATACTGCAATTACAGAATCTTTATCTGTAATACATGCAATATGGCCAGTAGTTTTAGAAAGTGTTTCTGCATAACCTGTCGCAAATTCAGAAAGTTCTCCTATTGGTGAATATTTTTTTAATATTACTTCACCTTCTTTGTCTGTAAAAATTTCTAAGGGGTCACCTTCTTTTATACGCAAAGTTCTTCTTATTTCTTTAGGAATAACAATTCTTCCCAAATCGTCTATTCTTCTAACTACACCTGTTGCTTTCAAAATTCTCCCTCCTTTTATAACAATTTGAATTAAGCTTATTATTTGTTAAATTGTTAAAAATATGCATAAAATTGACAAAATATAAAAAAATTAAAAATTAGTTAGAAAAATTGGAATTTGTTGGACTAAATTTATTTTTGGGCTTGTAGGGGTCGCCGTCCT